>Ga0160502_100292_pt1 | contig 46057 bp, 38 predicted proteins | sample DIDnMG_14_FD_108237 | JGI IMG/M metagenome (GOLD analysis project Ga0160502, IMG submission 108237) | Enriched soil microbial communities from UW Madison campus, WI, USA - DID2933_E24_Xylan MG | ecosystem: Environmental > Terrestrial > Soil > Unclassified | place: USA: Madison, Wisconsin... | reverse complement strand
CCGCCTCACCAGTCTCAAGACATGCACCAAGGCAGGCAACCATGGCCTGACAGGTTCGGCACGTTGCAACAAATGTGGGAGCGGGCTTGTCCCGCGAAGCGCCGCGCGGGCGGCGCTCGATCCCACAGGCGCTGAAACCCTCAAGACAGGCGCCAGCGCAGGCGACACAAAACCGCACCTTGTCAGCCTCGCCACCTGGCGCCACACTATCCCCCATGAAAACCCTCACGCCGAGCTACCTCAAGCATCAGTTCCTGATCGCCATGCCGCACATGGCCGACCCGAACTTCGCCCAGACCCTCACGTACATCGTCGAGCACAACGCCCATGGCGCCATGGGCCTGGTGGTCAACCGGCCACAGGAGCTGAACCTGGCCGACATCCTCGAGCAACTGCGCCCGGACGAAATGCCACCGGCCAGTACCTTGCAGGTGCCGATCTACCTGGGTGGCCCGGTACAGACCGACCGTGGCTTCGTGCTGCACAGCAGCGAGTGCAGCTTCCAGGCCACCGTGGCACTGGAAGGGCTGTCGCTGACCACCTCGCAGGATGTATTGCTTGCCATCGCCGCCGGAGCAGGCCCGAAACAGAGCCTGATTACCCTGGGCTATGCCGGCTGGGAAGCGGGCCAACTGGAAGCGGAGCTTGCCGACAACGCCTGGCTCAACTGCCCGTTCGACCCGGAAATCATCTTCGGCCTGACCAGCGACCTGCGCCTGGAAGCCGCCGCCGCCAGCCTGGGGATCAACCTGAATCTGCTGACCAGCCAGGCGGGCCACGCCTGATGGCTGAACTGCAACCTGAACTGCGTCTGCTGCTGGGCTTCGACTACGGCAGCAAACAGATCGGCGTGGCCGTCGGCCAGGTGATCACCGGCCAGGCCCGCGAGCTGTGCACCCTGAAAGCACAGAACGGCGTGCCGGACTGGGCCCAGGTGGAAAAGCTGATTGCCGAATGGAAGCCCGACGCCATCGTCGTCGGCCTACCGTTGAACATGGACGGCACGCCCAGCGAAATGAGCGCCCGCGCGGAAAAGTTCGCCCGCCGCCTGAACGGCCGCTTCAACTTGCCCGTGCACACCCACGACGAACGCCTGACCACCTTCGAGGCCAAGGGCGAGCGCATGGCCCGTGGCGGCCAGCGCGGCAGCTACCGCGACAACCCGGTCGATGCCATCGCCGCCGCCCTGTTGTTGCAAGGCTGGCTGGAGGCCAATACCTGATCATCTTTGCCGCCGGGCCCGCCCGGCGCCCCCTTCCGAGGAGCCCGCAATGAGCCTACCCAATCCCGCCGAGCTGATCCGGCAGATGGCTGACGACCTTCGCGCCCACCTGGCCCGCCGGGCAATTATCGAGCCGCGTTACATCGGTATCCGCACCGGTGGTGTCTGGGTTGCCCAGGCCCTGCAGGAGGCCATGGGCGACACTAGCCCCATGGGCACTCTGGACGTCTCGTTCTATCGCGACGACTTCAGCCAGAACGGCCTGCACCCACAAGTGCGCCCGTCCGAGCTGCCGTTCGAGGTCGAGGGCCAGCACCTGGTGCTGGTGGATGACGTGCTGATGAGCGGCCGCACGGTGCGCGCCGCGCTCAACGAACTGTTCGACTATGGCCGCCCGGCCAGCGTCACCCTGGTCTGCCTGCTGGACCTGGATGCCGGCGAACTGCCGATTCGCCCTAATGTGCTCGGCGCCACCCTGTCGCTGGCCGCCCATGAACGGGTAAAATTGACCGGACCCGCACCGCTCGCCCTCGAGCGCCAGGACCTCGCCTCCGCTTCCGCCCTTTAAGAGTCCCCCGCGATGACGCCAATCGACGCCAAGCGCCCGCTGCAGCTCAATGATCAGGGCCAGCTGCGCCACTTCCTCTCGCTCGACGGTTTGCCCCGCGAACTGCTCACCGAGATCCTTGACACCGCCGACTCCTTCCTGGAAGTCGGTGCCCGGGCCGTGAAGAAAGTCCCGTTGCTGCGCGGCAAGACCGTGTGCAACGTGTTCTTCGAGAACTCCACCCGTACCCGTACCACCTTCGAACTGGCGGCCCAGCGCCTGTCGGCCGATGTGATCAGCCTGAACGTGTCGACCTCCTCGACCAGCAAGGGCGAGACCCTGTTCGACACCCTGCGCAACCTCGAAGCCATGGCCGCCGACATGTTCGTGGTGCGCCACTCCGACTCCGGGGCCGCGCACTTCATCGCCGAGCACGTGTGCCCGGAAGTTGCCGTGATCAACGGCGGTGACGGCCGCCACGCGCACCCGACCCAGGGCATGCTCGACATGCTCACCATCCGCCGCCACAAGGGCAGCTTCGAGAACCTGTCGGTCGCCATCGTCGGCGACATCCTGCACTCACGCGTAGCCCGCTCCGACATGCTGGCGCTCAAAGCGCTGGGCTGCCCGGACATCCGCGTGGTCGGCCCGAAAACCCTGATCCCGATCGGTATCGAGCAGTACGGTGTGAAGGTGTACACCGACCTCGCCGAAGGCCTGAAGGACGTCGACGTGGTGATCATGCTGCGCCTGCAGCGTGAGCGCATGGCCGGCGGCCTGCTGCCCAGCGAAGGCGAGTTCTACCGCCTGTTCGGCCTGACCACCGCGCGCCTGGCCGGGGCCAAGCCCGATGCCATCGTCATGCACCCGGGCCCGATCAACCGTGGCGTGGAAATCGAGTCGGCGGTGGCCGACGGCAAGCACTCGGTGATCCTCAACCAGGTCACCTACGGCATCGCCGTGCGCATGGCCGTGCTGTCCATGGCCATGAGCGGGCAGAACGCGCAACGTCAATTCGACCAGGAGAACGCCCAGTGACCATCAGTATTCTCGGCGCCCGGGTCATCGACCCCAACAGCGGCCTGGACCAGGTCACCGACCTGCACCTGGACGGTGGCCGCATTGCCGCTATCGGCACCGCCCCGGCCGGGTTCAGCGCCACCCGCACGATCCAGGCCGATGGCCTGGTCGCCGCACCCGGTCTGGTCGACCTCGGCGTGTCCCTGCGCGAGCCGGGCTACAGCCGCAAAGGCAACATCGCCAGTGAAACCCGCGCCGCCGTTGCCGGCGGTGTCACCAGCCTTTGCTGCCCGCCGCAGACCAAGCCAGTGCTGGACACCTCGGCCGTGGCCGAACTGATCCTCGACCGCGCCCGCGAGGCCGCCAACAGCAAGGTCTACCCGATCGGCGCCCTGACCAAGGGCCTGGAAGGCGAGCAGCTGGCCGAGCTGGTGGCCCTGCGCGACACAGGCTGTGTGGCCTTCGGCAATGGCCTGAAGGAAATCCCCAACAACCGTACCCTGGCCCGCGCCCTGGAATACGCCGCCACCTTCGACCTGACCGTGGTGTTCCACTCCCAGGACCGCGACCTGGCCCACGGCGGCCTGGCCCACGAAGGTGCCATGGCCAGCTTCCTCGGCCTGCCGGGCATCCCGGAAACCGCCGAGACCGTGGCCCTGGCGCGCAACCTGCTGCTGGTGGAACAGACCGGCGTGCGCGCGCACTTCACCCAGATCACCAGCGCCCGCGGCGCACGACTGATCGAACAGGCCCAGCAGCTTGGCCTGCCGGTTACCGCCGACGTGGCGCTGTACCAGCTGATCCTCACCGACGAATCGCTGCGTGAGTTCTCCAGCCTGTACCACGTGCAACCACCGCTGCGTACCACCGCCGACCGTGACGGCCTGCGTGCGGCAGTGAAGTCGGGGGTGATCCAGGCGATCTCCAGTCACCACCAGCCGCACGAGCGCGACGCCAAGCTGGCCCCGTTCGGCGCCACCGAGCCTGGCATCAGCAGCGTCGAACTGCTGCTGCCGCTGGCCATGACCCTGGTTCAGGACGGCCTGCTCGACCTGCCAACCCTGCTGGCCCGCCTGAGCAGCGGCCCGGCGGCGGCCCTGCGCCTGCCGGCCGGCGAGCTGAAAGCGGGTGGCGCGGCCGACCTGGTGCTGTTCGACCCGCAAGCCTCGACCGTGGCCGGCGAGCAATGGTTCTCGCGCGGCGAGAACTGCCCGTTCATCGGCCACTGCCTGCCGGGTGCGGTACGTTATACCTTGGTCGATGGGCACGTCTGCCACGAGGCCTGAGTAACCCCTGTGGGAGCGGCCTTGTATCGCGATAGGGCCGCAAAGCGGCCCCAGCAATCTATGCATGATGCCGAGAACCTGGGGCCGCTGCGCGGCCCTTTCGCGACGCAAGGCCGCTCCCACATTGACCGCGTACAACCTTGAGCCTGCACCGACCATTCATCCCCCACGGTTGAAATCCTTCCCCCCACCCCCATATGAGTCTGCATCAGGCACTTTCGCCCCGCTGCGTGGAGACTCTCCCCTTGACCACCATCGTTTCTGTCCGCCGTAACGGCAAAGTCGTCATGGGCGGCGACGGCCAGGTATCCCTCGGCAACACCGTGATGAAAGGCAACGCCAAGAAGGTGCGCCGCCTGTACCACGGCCAGGTCATCGCGGGCTTCGCCGGCGCCACCGCCGATGCGTTCACCCTGTTCGAGCGCTTTGAAGGCCAGCTTGAGAAACATCAGGGCCACCTGGTCCGCGCCGCCGTGGAGCTGGCCAAGGAATGGCGTACCGACCGTTCCCTGAGCCGCCTGGAAGCCATGCTGGCCGTGGCCAACAAGGACGCCTCCCTGATCATCACCGGCAACGGCGACGTGGTAGAACCCGAAGACGGCCTGATCGCCATGGGTTCCGGCGGCGCCTACGCCCAGGCCGCTGCCCGCGCCCTGCTGGACAAGACCGACCTCTCGGCCCGTGAAATCGCCGAGACCGCCCTGAACATCGCCGGCGACATCTGCGTGTTCACCAACCACAACCTGACCATCGAGGAGCAGGACCTGGCCGAATAATCAGTTGTTCTGGCGCCCCGCTGCGAGCGGGACTTTTCCACGCTGATTCATTCCGCCCGAGGACCATTTTCATCATGTCCATGACCCCCCGCGAGATCGTCCACGAACTCAACCGCCACATCATCGGCCAGGACGACGCCAAGCGCGCCGTGGCCATTGCCCTGCGCAACCGCTGGCGGCGCATGCAGCTCCCCGCCGAGCTGCGTGCCGAAGTGACCCCGAAGAACATCCTGATGATCGGCCCTACCGGCGTCGGCAAGACCGAAATCGCCCGCCGCCTGGCCAAGCTGGCCAACGCGCCGTTCCTCAAGGTCGAGGCCACCAAGTTCACCGAAGTGGGCTACGTGGGCCGCGACGTCGAGTCGATCATCCGCGACCTGGCCGATGCCGCGCTGAAGATGCTGCGTGAGCAAGAGATCATCCGCGTGCGCCACCGCGCCGAAGACGCCGCCGAAGACCGCATCCTCGACGCCCTGCTGCCGCAGGCGCGGGTCAGCAGCTTCGCCGAGGAGGCCGCACAGACCAGCACCGACTCCAACACCCGTCAGCTGTTCCGCAAGCGCCTGCGCGAAGGCCAGCTGGACGACAAGGAAATCGAGATCGAAGTGGCCGATGCCGTGGGCGTGGAAATTGCCGCCCCGCCCGGCATGGAAGAAATGACCAACCAGCTGCAGAGCCTGTTCGCCAACATGGGCAAAGGCAAGCGCAAGGCGCGCAAGCTGAAGGTGAAAGAAGCGCTGAAGATGGTTCGCGATGAAGAAGCGAGCCGCCTGGTCAACGAGGAAGAGCTCAAGGCCAAGGCCCTGGAAGCGGTCGAGCAGCACGGCATCGTGTTCATCGACGAAATCGACAAGGTTGCCAAGCGTGGCAACGTTGGCGGCGCCGACGTGTCCCGTGAAGGCGTGCAGCGCGACCTGCTGCCGCTGATCGAAGGCTGCACCGTCAACACCAAGCTGGGCATGGTCAAGACCGATCACATCCTGTTCATTGCCTCGGGTGCGTTCCACCTGAGCAAGCCGAGCGACCTGGTGCCGGAGCTGCAAGGCCGCTTGCCGATCCGCGTAGAGCTCAAGGCCCTGACGCCGGAGGACTTCGAGCGCATCCTGCAGGAGCCGCACGCGTCGCTGACCGAACAGTACCAGGCCCTGCTCAAGACCGAAGGCCTGAACATCGAGTTCCTGGCCGACGGCATCAAGCGCCTGGCCGAGATTGCCTACCAGGTCAACGAGAAAACCGAGAACATCGGTGCCCGCCGCCTGCACACCCTGCTCGAGCGTTTGCTCGAAGAGGTGTCGTTCAGTGCTGGCGACCTGGCCAGCACCCATGACGAAGCGCCGATCCAGATCGACGCGGCGTATGTGAACAGCCACCTGGGTGAGCTGGCGCAGAACGAAGACCTGTCGCGCTACATCCTGTAAGACCGCACGGGGCCGCTTTGCGGCCCCCTTGCACAATGGCCCGAATCTCCCGAAGCTGTGCACTATCAGCTCCCGAGAGATTCCAGCCATGGCCCGCCTGCCCACCGCCATCAACCTGCACAAAGCCTCGAAAACCCTCAGCCTTACCTACGCCCCCGGCGAGGTCTACCACCTGCCCGCCGAATTCCTGCGCGTGCATTCCCCCTCCGCCGAGGTCCAGGGCCACGGCAACCCCATCCTGCAGTTCGGCAAGATCAACGTCGGCCTCATCGGCCTGGAACCTGCCGGCCAATATGCACTGAAACTGACCTTCGACGACGGCCATGACAGCGGCTTGTTCACCTGGGAATACCTCGAACAGCTGTGCCTGCGTCAGGATCAACTGTGGGCAGAGTACCTCGACGAACTGCACAAGGCCGGAAAGTCCCGCGACCCCGCCGAGTCGGTGGTTAAACTCATGCTCTAGCGCAAGGCCTGCGGGGTTTAGAGCGCATTTTCTAAAATCATCTGTTTGAATGCCTTACAGACAGCCCAGTGACGGGCTGTCTTGCGCATTACATGAAAGTCGGGTAACCAATGGGGGGTGGCAAGTTCCCTGCATCAAATTGCAGGTAGTCAGAACCCTCGCAGCACCGCTGTTCCTTATCACTGGTAACCCGAGTAGCAGTACCGGGCTCAGCACTGTGCACCCGCCACAGCAACCGGTACTCGTCTCAGGACAACGGAGCGTCGTAGATGAGTAACAAGAACAACGATGAGCTGCAGCGGCAGGCCTCGGAAAACACCCTGGGGCTGAACCCGGTCATCGGTATCCGTCGCAAGGACCTGTTGAGCTCGGCACGCACCGTGCTGCGCCAGGCCGTGCGCCAACCGCTGCACAGCGCCAAGCATGTGGCCCACTTTGGCCTGGAACTGAAGAACGTACTGCTGGGTAAGTCCAGCCTTGCCCCGGAAAGCGACGACCGTCGCTTCAATGATCCGGCCTGGAGCAACAACCCGCTTTACCGCCGCTACCTGCAAACCTACCTGGCCTGGCGCAAAGAGCTGCAGGACTGGATCGGCAGCAGCGACCTGTCACCTCAGGACATCAGTCGCGGCCAGTTCGTCATCAACCTGATGACCGAAGCCATGGCACCGACCAACACCCTGTCCAACCCGGCAGCGGTCAAACGCTTCTTCGAAACCGGCGGCAAGAGCCTGCTCGATGGCCTGTCCAACCTGGCCAAGGACCTGGTCAACAATGGCGGCATGCCCAGCCAGGTGAACATGGACGCCTTCGAGGTGGGCAAGAACCTGGGCACCAGCGAAGGTGCCGTGGTGTACCGCAACGATGTGCTGGAGCTGATCCAGTACAGCCCCATCACCGAGCAGGTGCATGCCCGCCCGCTGCTGGTGGTGCCGCCGCAGATCAACAAGTTCTACGTGTTCGACCTGAGCCCGGAAAAGAGCCTGGCGCGCTACTGCCTGCGCTCGCAGCAGCAAACCTTCATCATCAGCTGGCGTAACCCGACCAAAGCCCAGCGCGAATGGGGCCTGTCCACCTACATCGATGCGCTCAAGGAAGCGGTCGACGCGGTGCTGGCGATTACCGGCAGCAAGGACCTGAACATGCTCGGTGCCTGCTCCGGCGGCATCACCTGCACCGCGTTGGTGGGCCACTATGCCGCCCTCGGGGAGAACAAGGTCCATGCCCTGACCCTGCTGGTCAGCGTGCTGGACACCACCATGGACAACCAGGTCGCGCTGTTCGTCGACGAGCAGACCCTGGAGGCCGCCAAGCGCCACTCCTACCAGGCCGGCGTGCTCGAAGGCAGCGAGATGGCCAAGGTGTTCGCCTGGATGCGCCCCAACGACCTGATCTGGAACTACTGGGTCAACAACTACCTGCTCGGCAACGAGCCGCCGGTGTTCGACATCCTGTTCTGGAACAACGACACCACGCGCCTGCCGGCCGCCTTCCACGGCGACCTGATCGAAATGTTCAAGAGCAACCCGCTGACCCGCCCGGACGCCCTGGAAGTGTGCGGTACGCCGATCGACCTGAAGAAAGTGCAGTGCGACATCTTCAGCGTTGCTGGCACCGCCGACCACATCACCCCATGGCAGTCGTGCTATCGCTCGGCGCACCTGTTCGGCGGCAAGATCGAGTTCGTGCTGTCCAACAGCGGCCATATCCAGAGCATCCTCAACCCGCCAGGCAACCCCAAGGCACGCTTCATGACCGGTGCCGATCGCCCGGGTGACCCGGTGGCCTGGCAGGAAAACGCAACCAAGCATGCCGACTCCTGGTGGCTGCACTGGCAAAGCTGGCTGGGCGAACGTGCCGGCGAGCTGAAAAAGGCACCGACCCGTCTGGGCAACCGAGCCTATGCCGCCGGCGAAGCCGCCCCGGGCACCTACGTTCACGAGCGTTGAGCTGCAGCGCCGTGGCCCCTGCGGGGTGCCACGGTGTTCATTTCACCCAAGAGTCACGTGCATGCCGCAACCCTATATCTTCAGGACCGTCGAGCTGGATAACCAGTCCATCCGCACCGCCGTCCGCCCGGGCAAGCCGCACCTGACGCCGCTGCTGATCTTCAACGGCATCGGCGCCAACCTGGAGCTGGTATTTCCATTCATCGAAGCACTGGACCCGGACCTGGAAGTCATCGCCTTCGACGTACCCGGGGTTGGCGGCTCGTCCACGCCACGCCACCCCTACCGCTTCCCCGGGCTGGCCAGACTGACGGCACGGATGCTCGACTACCTCGACTACGGCCAGGTGAATGCCATCGGCGTGTCCTGGGGCGGCGCCCTGGCCCAGCAGTTCGCCCACGATTACCCCGAGCGCTGCAAGAAGCTGGTACTGGCCGCCACTGCCGCCGGTGCGGTGATGGTGCCGGGCAAGCCCAAGGTGCTGTGGATGATGGCCAGCCCACGGCGCTACGTGCAGCCGTCGCATGTAATCCGCATTGCGCCGACGATCTATGGCGGCGGCTTCCGGCGGGACCCGGACCTGGCCATGCAGCATGCCGCCAAGGTGCGCTCCGGCGGCAAGATGGGCTACTACTGGCAGCTGTTCGCCGGGCTTGGCTGGACCAGCATCCACTGGCTGCACAAGATCCAGCAGCCAACCCTGGTGCTGGCCGGCGACGACGATCCGCTGATTCCGCTGATCAACATGCGCCTGCTGGCCTGGCGGATTCCCAATGCCCAGCTACACATTATCGACGACGGCCATCTTTTCCTGATCACCCGGGCCGAGGCTGTCGCCCCGATCATCATGAAGTTCCTCCAACAAGAACGACAGCGCGCCGTCATGCACCCTCGCCCGGCTTCAGGTGTGTGAGGGCGATTTGGGGCCCTGTGGGAGCGGGTTCACCCGCGAAGAATCCAGCCCGGTGTATGGCACCGGCTTCGCCGGTGTTCGCGGGTGAACCCGCTCCCACAGAGACCCTGCTGGATCAGTGAGTATGTTCAGTCATGAGGCACCAGGTCAGGACGAGGGAGTGTTGCCATGAAAGACAAACCGGCCAAAGGAACGCCAACGCTTCCCGCCACCAGCATGAATGTGCAGAACGCCATCCTCGGCCTGCGCGGCCGTGACCTGATTTCCACGCTGCGCAACGTCAGCCGCCAAAGCCTGCGCCACCCGCTGCACACCGCCCATCACCTGTTGGCGCTGGGTGGCCAGCTGGGCCGGGTTATGCTGGGTGATACACCGTATCAGCCAAACCCGCGCGATCCGCGCTTCAACGACCCGACATGGAGCCAGAACCCGTTCTACCGGCGTGGCTTGCAGGCCTACCTGGCCTGGCAGAAGCAGACCCGCCTGTGGATCGAGGAAAGCCACCTGGACGATGATGACCGGGCCCGTGCGCACTTCCTGTTCAACCTGATCAACGATGCCCTGGCGCCGAGCAACTCGCTGCTCAACCCACTGGCGGTCAAGGAACTGTTCAACAGCGGCGGCCAGAGCCTGGTACGCGGCGTGGCCCACCTGCTCGATGACCTGCGCCACAACAACGGCCTGCCACGCCAGGTGGACGAGCGCGCTTTCGAAGTGGGTGGCAACCTGGCCGCGACTGCAGGCGCCGTGGTGTTCCGCAACGAGCTGCTGGAGCTGATCCAGTACAAGCCGATGAGCGAAAAACAGCACGCCCGGCCACTGCTGGTGGTGCCGCCACAGATCAACAAGTTCTACATCTTCGACCTCAGCCCGACCAACAGCTTCGTCCAGTACATGCTCAAGAGCGGCCTGCAGGTATTCATGGTCAGCTGGCGCAACCCCGACCCGCGCCACCGCGAGTGGGGCCTGTCCAGCTATGTGCAGGCCCTGGAAGAAGCGCTTAACGCCTGCCGTAGCATCAGCGGCAACCGCGACCCCAACCTGATGGGCGCCTGCGCCGGCGGCCTGACCATGGCCGCGTTGCAGGGCCACCTGCAGGCCAAGCACCAACTGCGCCGGGTGCGCAGTGCCACCTACCTGGTCAGCCTGCTGGACAGCAAGTTCGAAAGCCCAGCCAGCCTGTTCGCCGACGAGCAAACCATCGAGGCCGCCAAGCGCCGCTCCTACCAGCGTGGTGTGCTGGATGGCGCCGAGGTGGCGCGGATCTTTGCCTGGATGCGGCCCAACGACCTGATCTGGAACTACTGGGTCAACAACTACCTGCTCGGCAAGACACCACCGGCCTTCGACATCCTTTACTGGAACGCCGACAGCACGCGCCTGCCCGCCGCGCTGCATGGCGACCTGCTGGACTTCTTCAAGCACAACCCGCTGACCCACCCCGCCGGCCTGGAGGTATGCGGCACCCCCATCGACCTGCAGAAGGTCGAGCTGGACAGCTTCACCGTGGCCGGCAGCAACGACCACATCACCCCGTGGGACGCGGTGTACCGCTCGGCCTTGCTGCTGGGGGGCGACCGGCGCTTCGTGCTGGCCAATAGCGGGCACATCCAGAGCATCATCAACCCGCCCGGCAACCCCAAGGCCTACTACCTGGCCAACCCCAAACTGTCCAGCGACCCGCGCGCCTGGTTCCACGACGCCAAGCGCAGCGAAGGCAGCTGGTGGCCGTTGTGGCTGGAGTGGATCACCCCGCGCTCCGGCCCGCTCAAGGCACCGCGCAGCGAGCTGGGCAATACCACCTACCCACCGCTGGGCCCAGCGCCGGGTACTTACGTGCTGACCCGATGAGCATGCCGACTGGATGAAGACTCGCGACCGTATCCTCGAATGCGCCCTGCAACTGTTCAACCAGCAGGGCGAACCGAACGTATCCACCCTGGAAATTGCCAACGAACTGGGTATCAGCCCCGGCAACCTTTACTACCACTTCCACGGCAAGGAGCCGTTGGTGCTGGGGCTGTTCGAGCGCTTTGAAGAAGCGCTGATGCCGTTACTCGACCCGCCGCTGGAGGTACGCCTGGACGCCGAGGATTACTGGCTGTTCCTGCACCTGATCGTCGAACGCATGGCGCAATACCGCTTCCTGTTCCAGGACCTGTCGAACCTGACCGGGCGCCTGCCCAAACTGGCCCGCGGCATGCGCGGCCTGATCAACGCGCTCAAACGCACGCTGGCGGCATTGCTGGCCAGTCTCAAGGGCCAGGGGCTGGTGGAGAGCGATACCCAGGCGCTGGGGCAACTGGTGGAGCAGATCACCCTGACGCTGATGTTCTCGCTGGATTACCAGCGGGTGCTGGGGCGTGAGGGGGATGTAGGGATTGTGGTGTACCAGGTGATGATGCTGGTGGCGCCGCATCTGCAGGCCCAGGCACGGGGGGCGGCGGAGCAGTTGGCGGTGCGGTATCTGGAGGGGTAGGCCTGACAGGAATGTACTGCAGCAGCCGACGCATTCGCGGGTGAACCCGCTCCCACAGGGTACGGTGCAGTACCTGTGGGAGCGGGTTTACCCGCGAAGAAGGCGACGCGGTATCAGATCAGGGTACCGGTGCCTGTCTGTGCCGAAGGCGGGTTGCTGGCCGGAGCCGCGGTTGGTGCCGGAGCTGCGCTAGCGGCCGGAGCGGCGCTGGCCGCTGGAGCTGCCGGCTTGGCGGCTGCCGGCTTGGCCGGTGCTTTCTTCACTGCAGGCTTCTTAGCCGCGGCCGGCTTGGCCGCTGCCGGTTTCGCTGCAGGCTTGGCTGCTACAGGTTTGGCAGCAGGTTTCGCCGCTGCCGTTTTAGCTGCCGGCTTGGCCGCCGCGGTTTTCGCCGCAGGCTTGGCCGCTGCGGTCTTGGCCAGTGGCTTGGCCGCCGCCTTGCTTGCAGCCGGTTTGGCCGCAGCAGTGCGCGACGAAATCGGCGTAACCGAAGCACCGGTCAATTTCTCGATCTGCTTGGTCAGGCTGTCCACCTGCTGGTGCAACGCCTTGATCTCGTTGCGGCTCGGCACGCCAAGGCGCGAGATGGCACTGTTCAGGCGCTTGTCGAAGGCTTCTTCGAGTTCGCTCCACTTGCCCAGCGCACGGTCCTTCACGCCCGACACACGGGAAGTGGTCGAAGACTTGGCGCTTTCCGCCACATCTTCAGCGGTCTTCTTCGCCTGCTTCTCGGCTTTCTCGCCATCCTTCACCAATGAGTCGAACAACTTCGGGCCATCCTGGTCGATCTTCGAATAGATACCCAGCCCTGCCAGCCAGATCTTGCGGGAGTACTTCTCGATCCCGCCGACCCAGGAGCTGCCTTCTTTCTCGGAATTCTTCTTGCCAGCCATCCTGCTCTCCTTATGGTTTGTGCGCGACGCGCTCGAGCAGCTCGTGCAGCTGTTCAAGCTTGATGGACAACGCCTCAACGTCATGTTTAGACGGAATGCCAAGGCGATTCAAGGCGCGACCGACCCGCGCGTCGAAAGCTTTTTCGATTTTGTCCAGTTGAACTTCGACCTTGCCACGTACGCGGCTGACCTGCTGGGTCGCTTCGTCGATCTGGTTGTTGGCGGCATCGAGCTCTTTGTCGATACGCTTCTTGCCGCGCTTCTCGACGCCTTCACCGGCCTTGACCAGCTCATTGAAGTAGTCGGAGCCTTCCTGGCCCACGCGCGCATAGGCGCCGATGCCCGCCAGCCAGATCTTGCGCGCGTAGCCACGCACCTCGCCCAGCGTGCCCGGGGCGTCGTCCTTTTTCTTCACAGTCACTTTGGCCATGCTCTGTACCTCATGCTCATGAGTGGAGGAGAAACCGCCCATGGAGGTTGGGCTTGAGCACAAGGTAGAGAGGGAAATTAGAATCTTCACCCTAAGGTGAACGAGCATGGCCCGAAGGGATCAGGCCAGCGCTTTGTCCAGCGCACGCTCGATCTCGCCCTTGATGGTGCCGCTCATCATCGACAGCATCATACCCAGCTTCAATTCCACGCAGATGCGGTCATCGAAGATGTGCACGCTGCCATTGGCACCGCTACGTGCCACGTCGACCCGGTCACCGTTCCAGGTGGCCTTGAGGTCGTACTCGCGGGTCAGTTTTTCGACCAGCGCTTCGGCCTTGGCACGGGCGGCATCGCGGCCGAGGGAATGTTTGCGTTCGACGCTGATCTGGGTCATGCGGGCGTTCCTGAAGATGTAGACATAATTGGCATTATGCCCGCCCCTGCCCGCTGGCACACCCCGCCAAGACAAATCCGCCCGTTCGCCCTAGAATGGCGGTAATTTTTTCCGGTGAAGCGATATGAACGACCAGCGCAAAGGCGACCACGCCGAACCCACCACGCATTTCGGTTATCAAAACGTCCCTGAAAGCCAGAAGGCGAAGAAAGTCGCCGAAGTGTTCCACTCGGTAGCGGCCAAGTACGACCTCATGAACGACGTGCTTTCCGGCGGCATGCACCGCCTGTGGAAGCGCTTCACCATCGAGCTTTCGGGCGTACGGGCCGGCAATCGCGTATTGGACATCGCCGGCGGTACCGGCGACCTGGCCGCCAAGTTCTCGCGGCTGGTCGGCCCGACCGGGCAGGTAGTACTGGCCGACATCAACGAATCGATGCTCAAGGTCGGCCGTGACCGCCTGCTCGACCGTGGCGTGGCCGGCAACATCGAGTTCGTCCAGGCCGACGCCGAGAAACTACCGTTCCCGGACAACCACTTCGACTGTGTGACCATTGCCTTCGGCCTGCGCAACGTCACCCACAAGGACGAAGCCATCCGCTCGATGCTGCGCGTGCTCAAGCCGGGCGGTCGCCTGCTGGTGCTGGAGTTCTCCAAGCCGACCAACAAGCTGATGTCCAAGGCCTACGACGCCTACTCGTTCGCCTTCATGCCGCTGGCCGGCAAGCTGATCACCAATGACTCGGAGAGCTACCGTTACCTCGCCGAGTCGATCCGCATGCACCCCGATCAGGAAACGCTGAAGGCCATGATGGTCGAGGCCGGTTTCGACCGTGTCACCTACCACAACATGACCAGCGGCATCGTTGCCGTGCACCGGGGGATCAAGCCCTGATGCTGTTGGCCGGGCTACTCGCCAGCGTCGAACATGGCCTGAACCGCGTCCTGCGCATGGACAGCACGGCCCTGCCGCGGCTGGCCGCACTGGACGGCAAGGTCATCGAGATCGACTGCCGCCAGCCGGCCCTGCAGGTGTTCATTCTGCCCGATGAAGAGGGCTTGATGCTCGCTGCCCACTGGCAAGGAGAGGTCGACTGCAGCCTGCGCGCGCCCGCCGGCAGCCTGGTGCAACTGGCACTGGCCCAGGACAAGACCTCCGTGCTGCACAGCCCGCAGGTCGAACTGCATGGCGACAGCGCCGTGTTGCTTGACCTGTTCGGTGTGCTGCAGGACCTGGAGCTGGACTGGGAGCACGAGCTGCAACGCTGGCTCGGCCCGGTCGCCACGGCGCTGCTGGCCGGCCACATCCGCCTGCGGGCACGCTGGACCCGCCAGGGCCTGGCGCGCTTCAGCCAGAACCTTTCCGAGTACCTGGCCGAAGAGTCCCGTACCCTGGTCGGCAAGCGCGAAGCCGAAGCCGCCTTCAGCGAGCTCGATGCCCTGAAGCTCGATACAGAACGTCTCGAGGCACGCCTCAAGCGCCTCTCCCGATCCCTTGATACCAGCGATAACGCATGAAGCTGCTCGCCGTCCGCCGTCTTTTTCGCATCCAGCGTGTGGTGATCCGCTACCGTCTCGATGACCTGCTGTTCGACCTGCCGCTGCCCTGGTGGCTGATGAGCCTGCGCCTGCTGATGCCGTGGCGCTGGCTGCCGCGCAAGCCGAGCGAGCTCAGCCGTGGTGCGCGCCTGCGCCTGGCCCTGCAGGACCTGGGGCCGATCTTCATCAAGTTCGGCCAGTTGTTGTCCACCCGTCGCGACCTGCTGCCCAACGACATTGCCGATGAGCTGATGCTGCTGCAGGACCGCGTGCCGCCGTTCGACCCCAAGCAGGCCGTGGCGCTGATCGAGGCACAGCTGGGCGCCCCGGTAACGCAACTGTTCAGCCGCTTCGACGTCGAGCCACTGGCCTCGGCCTCTGTGGCCCAGGTGCACGCTGCGCGCCTGAAAAGTGGCGAGGAAGTGGTGGTCAAGGTGGTGCGCCCAGGCCTGAAGCCGGTGATCGCCCAGGACCTGGCCTGGCTGTTCCTGATCGCCAAGGCCGCCGAACGCGCCTCGGCCGACGCCCGCCGTCTGCACCCGGTGGAAATCGTCGGCGACTACGAAAAAACCATTTACGACGAGCTTGATCTGCTGCGCGAAGCGGCCAACGCCAGCCAGCTGCGGCGCAACTTCGAAGGCTCCGAGCTGATGTACGTGCCCCAGGTGTACTGGGACTTGTGCCGCCCCAAGGTGCTGGTGATGGAGCGCATCTACGGCGTGCCGGTGACCGACATGACCACCCTGGCCGACCAGCGTACCGACATGAAGCTGCTGGCCGAACGGGGCGTGGAAGTGTTCTTCACCCAGGTGTTCCGCGACAGCTTCTTCCATGCCGACATGCACCCCGGCAACATCTTCGTCAGCACGGTCAAACCTTGGAGCCCGCAGTACATCGCCATCGACTGCGGCATCGTCGGCAGCCTGACCGCTGAGGACCAGGACTACCTGGCACGCAACCTGATCGCTTTCTTCAAGCGTGACTACCGTCGCGTCGCCCAGTTGCACATCGACTCGGGCTGGGTGCCGGCGCATACCAAGGTCAACGAGTTCGAAGCGGCGATCCGCACCGTGTGCGAGCCGATCTTCGAAAAACCGTTAAAAGATATTTCCTTCGGCCAGGTGCTGATGCGCCTGTTCCAGACCGCCCGGCGTTTCAACATGGAAGTGCAACCGCAGCTGGTATTGCTGCAGAAGACCCTGCTCAACATCGAAGGCCTGGGGCGCCAGTTGTACCCCGACTTGGACCTGTGGAGTACAGCCAAGCCATTCCTCGAACGCTGGATGCGCGACCGCATGAGCCCCAAGGCCATGCTCGGCAACATCCACAGTCAGGTCGAGCAACTGCCGCACCTGGCCGACATGGCCCGCGACCTGCTCGAACGCCTGTCGCAACCGCACCTGCACGATCCACAACTGCCGGAGCGCCGCCGCCAGGGCGACCGCTGGGCGCTGCGCCTGCTCGGCGCCGGCCTGCTTGGCGGTGGCGCGGTACTGGCCGCTGGCGCCGCCGCAGCCGCCAGCCTGGCCGCCCCTGCTGCTTGGCCGGCCTGGCTGATGCTGGCCGCTGGCCTTTACCTGATCGTACGCCAATAGCCAGCCGTGGCCATGGCTGGCACACTAGCGCAAAGGGCCCGGCACAGGAGCGGGCCCGCTTTGGAGTCGAAGATGAAAGACTGGCTGGACGAGATCAAGTGGAATAGCGAAGGCCTGGTACCGGCAATCGCCCAGGACCACAAGAGCGGACGCGTGCTGATGATGGCCTGGATGAACCGCGAATCGCTGGCCCTGACCGCCGCCGAGCAACGCGCCATCTACTGGTCGCGTTCGCGTGGCAAGCTGTGGCGCAAGGGCGAGGAATCCGGGCATGTGCAGAAGCTGCATGAAATGCGCCTGGACTGCGATGCCGACGTGATCATCCTTATGGTCGAGCAACTGGGCCATATCGCCTGCCATACCGGCCGCGAAAGCTGCTTCTACCGCGTCTTCGAAGACGGCCAGTGGAAAACCGTCGACCCGGTCCTGAAAGACCCGGATGCCATCTACAGCGCAGGACACTGACATGAGCGACACCCTCAACCGCCTGGCCGAAGTGCTTGAAGAACGCAAGCAAGCGGCGCCCGACAGCTCCTACGTGGCCAGCCTGTACCACAAGGGCCTGAACAAGATCCTCGAAAAGCTCGGCGAAGAGTCGGTCGAGACGATCATTGCCGCCAAGGACGCGGCGGTCAGCAAGGATTACAGCGATGTCATCTACGAAACCGCCGACCTGTGGTTTCATAGCCTGGTAATGCTCAGCGCGCTGGGCCAGCATCCGCAGGCCGTGCTGGATGAACTGGAACGCCGCTTCGGGCTTTCCGGGCATGATGAGAAGGCGGCTCGACAGCCGTCTGCCTGATGTAATTTAGGTGCGCAGGGCCCCTCTCTTTTTTGTGGGAGCGGGTTCACCCGCGAAGAATGCGACGCGGTGTATGGCACCGGCTAAGCCGGTGTTCGCGGGTGAACCCGCTCCCACAGGGACCGCGTTGCCAGAACAATTCGCTTTACCTGTAAAATTCAGGAGTACGAAATGGGTATCTTTGACTGGAAACACTGGATCGTCCTGCTGGTGGTCGTGGTCCTGGTGTTCGGCACCAAGAAGCTGAAGAACTTCGGCAGCGACCTGGGCGAGTCGATCAAGGGCTTCCGCAAGGCCATGAGCGACGAAGAGAACAAGCCGGCCGAGCAGACTCCGCCGCCTGCCCAAGCCGTTCCACCGGTGCAGAACACTGCCCAGCAGAACCAGGGCCACACCATCGATGGCCAGGCCCAGCCGGCCCAAGAGCCGCAGCGGAAAGACTGACCCATGTTCGGCATCAGTTTCAGCGAGCTGTTGCTCGTCGGCCTGGTCGCCCTGCTGGTGCTCGGCCCCGAGCGCCTGCCTGGTGCCGCACGCACGGCAGGCCTGTGGATCGGCCGGCTCAAGCGCAGCTTCAATAGCATCAAGATGGAAGTGGAGCGCGAAATCGGCGCCGACGAAATCCGCCGCCAACTGCACAACGAGCACATCCTGCAGATGGAAGAGGAAGCCAAGCGCATCCTCAACCCGATGACGCCACCGGCGCAGCCGCCCGTCACCACCGCTGCCGTGCAGCCGCCAGCCGGGCTCGAAGCCAGGCCGGTCGAGGCCGCCGCCGCCCCGGCCACGCCTTCTGAAACGTCTCAACCACCGCGAGCCCCATGAGCGAGAATCCGGAACACGACCAGCCGATGCCGCTGGTTTCGCACCTGACCGAACTGCGCACCCGCCTGTTGCGCTGCGTTGCCGTCATTTTCCTGATCTTTGCCGGGCTGTTCTCCTTCGCCCAGCAGATCTACACCCTGGTCTCCGCGCCGCTGCGCGAGCACTTGCCGGCCAATGCGACGATGATCGCCACCGACGTGGCCTCGCCGTTCCTCACACCGTTCAAGCTGACCATGATCGTCTCGCTGTTCCTGGCGATCCCCTTCATCCTCCAGCAGATCTGGGGCTTCATTGCGCCCGGGCTGTACCGCCACGAAAAGCGCATTGCCATTCCACTGCTGGTGTCGAGCATATTCCTGTTCTACGCCGGCATGGCCTTCGCCTATTTCCTGGTGTTCCCTCTGATCTTCGGCTTCTTCGCCAGCGCCACGCCGGAAGGCGTGTCGATGATGACCGACATCGCCAGCTACCTCGACTTCGTGATGACACTGTTCTTCGCCTTTGGCGTAGCCTTCGAAATTCCGGTGGCGGTGGTGCTGCTGGTATGGATCGGCGTGGTCGACGTGAAGTACCTGAAGAAGATTCGCCCCTACGTGATCATCGGCTGCTTCGTGGTCGGCATGGTGCTTACCCCCCCGGACATCTTCTCCCAGACCCTGCTGGCAGTGCCCATGTGGTTACTGTTCGAGATCGGCGTACTGTGTGGCAGCCTGATCCGCAAGCGCAGCGCCCACGACGAAACCGCCAACGACCACAACGACCAACCGCCAGCGACCCAACCGTGAACCTGTTGCTCCTTGAAGAGGCCGACTTCGTCTCGGCAGACCGCGTCGTTCTCGCTGACCGACGCTTCACCCACATGCAGGACATCCACCGCGTGGCGGTGGGCGACAACCTGCGCGTGGGCCGCATCAACGGCCTGATGGGCAAGGCCACGGTGCTGCGCCTGGAAAAGCACGAGGCCGAACTGGAAGTCGCCTTTGATCAGCAGCCACCGGCCAAGCTGCCGCTGACCCTGGTGCTAGCCGTCCCCCGGCCGAAAATGCTGCGCCGGCTGTTCCAGACCGTGGCCACCCTTGGCGTGCCGCGGCTGATCCTGGTGAACAGCTACAAGGTCGAGAAAAGCTTCTGGCAAACGCCCTTCCTGCATCCGGACAGCATTCGTGAGAACCTCATCCTCGGCCTGGAACAGGCCCGCGACACCGTGCTGCCCGAGGTGATCATCGAGAAACGCTTCAAGCCCTTCGTCGAAGACCGCCTGCCCGCCATCGCCGCAGGTACCCTGGGCCTGGTTGGCCACCCCGGGCCCTACCCCGCCTGCCCACGCGCCGTGCAGCAAGCCGTGACCCTGGCCATCGGCCCGGAGGGTGGCTGGATCCCCTACGAAGTCGATCTGCTGGGCAAGGCTGGCCTGGCACCCGTGCAGCTGGGTGACCGCATCTTGCGGGTAGAGACCGCAGTAACGGCGCTGCTTTCGCGTATTTTCTGACACAAACGCCGTTTTTTCGCCCATCAAGTTTCCCTCTCCCTGGCCGATGGTCTTGGCAACACAACAATTTTTCGTGCTGCCATACCGCCGGGGAGTCGTATATGTATCAATGGTTCGTCCGTTCGATGGGCAATGTAAGCGTCAATCGCAAACTGGGGTTGGGCTTCGGCCTCGTGTTGCTGTTGACCCTGGCCATTACCTTGACCGGTTGGCACGGTATGGACAGCATCATCGACCGTGGCGACAAGCTGGGTAACATCTCGGTCATCCAGCAGTACACCCAGGAATTGCGCATCGCCCGCCAGCATTACCAGCGCCAGCCTGACGAAACCTCGGTGGCAGAGCTGGAAAAAGCCCTGGGCAACCTCGATCGCCAGGTGCAGCTGATGGTTGGGCAGATCGAACAGCCCACCGACCGCCAACGCCTTGAGCAACAGCGCGAGGCCGTGCGTAGCTACCAGCAGGCGTTCAGCGAGTTGAAGCAAGCCGGCCAGCGCCGCGAAGCCAGCCGTGGTGTGCTGGGCGACAGCGCCGACAAGGCTGCGGAACTGATCGGCCGGGTTCAGCGGGGCCTGCTGCAAGGTGGCGATATCAGCCAGTACCAGCACGCGGTGGAGGTCAGCGCCCTGTTGCAGCAGGCGCGCTTCCAGGTACGTGGCTATACCTACAGCGGCAACGCCGACTTCCAGCAAACGGCGCTCAAGGCCATCGACCAGGCCTTGGCCGAGCTGCGTGCGCTGCCGGCCAAAGTGCCGCCGGAGCACGCTGCCAGCCTGGACGATGCCACCACCGCCCTGGGTGGCTACCGCGACGCGGTTACCCAGTTCGGCAATGCCCAGGCCACCAGTGAGCAAGCCCTGCAGCGCATGGCCGAGCAAGGCACGGTACTGCTGCAGACCAGCCAGGCGATGACCCTCTCGCAGACCGAAGTGCGTGACGCCGGTGCGGCCCAGGCCAAGACCCTGCTCGCCGTGGCCACCGCGGTGGCCCTGGCCCTCGGCCTGCTGGCGGCCTGGGCCATCACCCGGCAGATCATCATCCCGCTGCGCCAGACCCTGCGCGCCGCCGAACGCGTGGCCAGTGGCGACCTGACCCAGGAGCTGCCGGTACAACGCCGTGACGAACTGGGGCAGTTGCAAGCCAGCATGCAGCGCATGACCCAGGGCCTGCGCGAACTGATCGGTGGCATCGGTGATGGCGTCACGCAGATCGCCAGCGCTGCCGAGGAGCTGTCGGCGGTGACCGAGCAGACCAGCGCCGGGGTCAACAACCAGAAGGTCGAGACTGATCAGGTGGCGACCGCCATGAACCAGATGACCGCCACCGTGCATGAGGTGGCGCGCAATGCCGAGCAAGCCTCGGAAGCCGCCTTGATGGCGGACCAACAAGCCCGCGAAGGCGACCGAGTGGTGGGCGAGGCGGTGGCGCAGATCGAGCGCCTGGCCGACGAAGTGGTCAACTCCAGCGAAGCGATGAACCAGCTCAAGGCCGAAAGCGACAAGATCGGCAGCGTGCTCGACGTGATCAAGTCGGTGGCCCAGCAGACCAACCTGCTGGCCCTCAACGCGGCGATCGAAGCGGCCCGTGCCGGCGAAGCCGGGCGTGGCTTTGCCGTGGTGGCCGATGAGGTGCGCAGCCTGGCGCAGCGCACCCAGCAATCGACCGAAGAGATCGAAGAGCTGATTGCCGGCCTGCAGAGCGGTACCCAGCGGGTGGCCAGCGTGATGGACAGCAGCCGCCAGTTGACCGACAGCAGCGTCGAACTGACCCGTCGCGCCGGCAGCTCGCTGGAAACCATCACCCGCACCGTGTCGTCGATCCAGGCCATGAACCAGCAGATCGCCACTGCGGCGGAGGAACAGACGGCCGTGGCCGAAGAGATCAACCGCAGCGTCATGAACGTGCGGGATATTTCTGACCAGACCTCGGCGGCCAGTGAAGAGACAGCCAGCTCCAGCGTGGAGCTGGCGCGGTTGGGTACCCACCTGCAAGGGTTGGTGGGGCGGTTCAGGCTCTAGGTAGGTCGCCTGTAATGGCCTCTTCGCGGGTAGACCCGCGAAGAGGCCGGCACAGGTGGAGTATCCCTACATGTTGAAGTGAAATTTCCTACCTGATTATCAGGTCAAGTCCTACAGCTCCGCTGCCGATTGGCAAAGGTGTGATGCCAGCAATGCGCCTGCATCCTCGCCCCCAATCGCACGGAGACTCCTCATGCTCGGCTACCTCAACCGCAAGCTCGGTAATATCAGTGTCGCAGCCAAGCTCGCCCTCGGCTTCGCCGTAGTCCTGCTGCTTACCCTGGCAACGACCATCAGTGGATGGCGCGCGCTGGATGACGCTATTGCCCGCTCCAAGCAGCTCAGCGAAATCGGCCTGATCAACGACCTGACCAAAGACCTGCGCGCAGAGCGCATCACTTACCGCGTACTCAACGACAACGCCAGCAGAACGCGGATAGCCAACATCCTCGACCAGCTCAATAGCATGCTGACCACGTTGCAACAACGCAGCAGTGTGGATGAATCCCGGCAGATGCTGACCGAAAAGCTGACGTTGCTGCAGCGTTTGCGCGACGATTTCAGCGAGCTGGAGAATACTGTCGCCAAACGTGTCGCCCTGCGCCAGGCCATGCAGGCCCAGGAGCAGAAGCTCAATGACGTGATCGATGATCTCCAAACCCAGGCCTTGCTGAGAATGCCTGCCGACAGCCAGCAAGGCGGTATGCTGGGGCTCATGGATACGCTCAGCCGACATGTCGACGGTGCCAACCAGCAGAGCCTGGTTCCGGCTTATACCTTTTCCCCCGTAGAAAGCTTCGCCAAGGTCGGCGACAGTTCACTGGATGCCGCCGATAGCAGCCTTGCGCAATTGCTCAAAGGCCTTGCGCCACTCGGCTTGCCCCGTGCACTCACCCAGCAGCCCGGGGAGGAGCTGGCCAAGTACCGCACCAGCCTGGATGAATATCGTCGGGCTGCAGTGCGTGTCGAACAGCTGCAAAACAACATGGAAAACATGGGCAACGAACTGCGCGCGGTAAGTCTGGAGCTTGGCAAACGCAAGATAGAGCAGCGTGATAGGGAAGCCCTGGAGGCCCGCTCGCTACTGACCATTGTTGCCCTCTTGGCATTGGTCGTTGGTGTGGTGGCGGGTTGGCTGATCACCTTGCAGATCACCCAGCCGCTGCGCCAGACCTTGGACGTGGCCGGGCGCATCGCCAAAGGCGACCTGAGCCAGGTCGAGCCGGTGCAACGCCGCGACGAGATGGGCCAGCTGCAAACCAGCATGCGCGAAATGACCATGAGCCTGCGTCAACTGATCGGTGGCATCGACCAAGGCGTCGGGCAACTGTCGCAGGCTGCCTCGCAGCTTGCCGCCAGCAGCGAGGATACCAAGCAGCGGATCAGCCAGCAGCGTGAGGAAACCGACCAGGTGGCCACGGCCATGAACCAGATGAGCGCGACCGTACAGGAAGTGGCGCAGAACGCCGAGCAGGCATCATTTGCTGCCACTAACGCCGACCAGCAGGCACAAATGGGCGACCAGGTAGTGGGCGAAGCGATTGGCCGTATCGAGCAGTTGGCTGGGCAGATGGACCATTGCCTGGCGGCCATGCAGCACCTGGCCGGCGAAAGCCAGCGCATTGGCAGCATCCTGGATGTGATCAAGTCAGTTTCCGAACAGACCAACCTGCTGGCCCTGAACGCGGCCATCGAAGCAGCACGCGCAGGTGAGGCCGGGCGCGGTTTCGCCGTGGTGGCGGATGAAGTACGCGGGCTGGCGCAGCGCACCTCGACGGCAACTGAAGAGATCGGCCAACTGATCGACAGCCTGCACCATGGCACCGACGAGGTCACCCGCTTGCTGGACAATAGCAAGAACCTCACCGAGCAGAGCGTGGAGCTGAGCCGCAAGGCTGGCCAGGCCCTGAGCCAGATCACTGATACAGTGTCTAACATTCAGGGCATGAACCAGCAGATCGCCACGGCCAGCGAAGAACAGAGCGTGGTGGCCGAGCAGATCAACCGCAGTGTGCTGAATGTGCGCGATGTGTCGGATCAGACCAGTGCGGCCAGTGAGCAGACGGCGGCGTCGAGTGGGGAACTGGAACAGCTGGGGCAGCAGTTGCGGGGGTTGGTGGGGCGGTTCAACATCTGAAACCGCGTCGCCTGCTTCGCGGGTAAACCCGCTCCCACAGGTCCTGCGCCCCCCTCGAAAATGGTGCAGTTACTGTGGGAGCGGGTTTACCCGCGAAGAAGCCGGTGCGGTTAAAGCACCTGGCGCAGGAACGCCTGAGCGCGTGGGTCCTTCGGCGCAGCGAAGAACGCGGCCGGGGCCGAATCCTCCAGCAGCTTGCCATGGTCGAAGAACAGCACGCGGTCCGCCACTTCACGGGCAAAGCCCATTTCGTGGGTAACGCAGACCATGGTCATGCCTTCCTGGGCCAGTGTCTTCATCACGTCCAGCACCTCGCCAACCATTTCCGGGTCAAGCGCCGAGGTCGGCTCGTCGAACAGCATCACTTTCGGATCCATGGCCAGGGCGCGGGCGATCGCCACCCGCTGTTGCTGGCCACCGGACAGGCGCGACGGGTATTCGTTGGCCTTCTGCGCGATGCCCACTTTCTCCAGCAACGCCCTGGCCTTGGCTTCGCGGTCGGCCTTGTTACGCTTGCGCACCACCTTCTGCGCCAGGCACAGGTTTTCCAGCACGGTCATGTGCGGGAACAGGTTGAAGTGCTGGAACACCATGCCGACTTCGCGGCGGTAGGCGTTAATGTCGGTCTTGGGGTCGGCCAGTTGCAGGCCGTCGATGGCCACATGGCCTTCGTCGAAATGCTCCAGGCCGTTGAGGCAGCGCAGGAAGGTCGACTTGCCCGAACCCGACGGGCCGAGCACCACCACCACTTCGCCCTTGGCGACCTGGGTGGTGACGTTATCCACAGCCCGGACCACGTGGCCACGGGTGTCGAAGACTTTCAGCAGGTCACGGACTTCAATCACTTTGCGCAAGCCTCCGCTCGAGCCGGCTTGCCAGGTGCGACAGCGGCAGGTTGATCAGCAGGTACAGGCCTGCCACGCAGAACCAGATCTCGAAGGTCGAGAACGAGGTGGTGATGGCCTCGCGGCCGCTCTTGGTCAGTTCGGTGATGGCGATCACCGAGACCAGCGAGGTGTCCTTGACCAGGCTGATGAACTGGCCGGCCAAAGGCGGCAGCACACGCTTGAACGCCTGCGGCAGGATCACATGGCGCATCGACTGGCCCGCGTTCAGGCCCAGCGACCGGGCCGCTTCGTTCTGGCCCTTGGCGATGGACTGCACGCCGGCACGAACGATTTCTGCCACGTAGGCGCCGGTGAACAGCGCCAGTGCGGCCACCCCGGCAAACTCGCGTGACAGGTTGAGCACCGTACCGATGAAAAAGTAGAAGATGAAGATCTGCACCAGCAGCGGGGTACCGCGCACCAGTTCGACATACACCGTCGTCAGGTCACGCAGGGTGGGGTTGCTGGACAGCCGGCAGAGGCCGGCGAACAGGCCGATCAGCAGGCCCAGGGCGCCGGAAACCACCGAAATCCACAGGGTGGTCCACAGCCCCCAGACCAGCGGGCCGGCCGCCCAGTGGCGGGTGACGCCAATCTGGTCGCCTTCGGCCACATCGTCGCCGCGGGCCAGCTGCAGGCTGTCCTTGGCCACGTCGAGTACCTGCTCGGCACCGTTCTCATCTTTCAGCGTGACACGGGCATTGTCGCCCGAGATGACAATCTCCTGCACGGTGCCGTAACCGGCGGCGCGCTGTGCTTCCTCGGCCTTGTAGGCGAAGTACTGCGGTACGCGGTTCCAGCGCCACTCGTAGGAAATCATCGAGGTGGCCATGTAGAGGCTGAACGCCAGGCCCACCAGGACCAGGGCAGTCAAACCGTGCCAGGGCCACTGGGCTTTCTTGTGTTTGATCACGTGGGGTACTTCCGTAAATGCGAACGCGCAGGGTTTGCCTGCGCGTCGGGGTCATAAAGCCGGGCTTGTGGCCTGGGCCTTATTCCATTTCCTTCAGCCAGTCCTTGTTCTTGAACCACTTGTCGTGAATACGATCGTAGGTCCCGTCATGCTTGATCTGGTGCAGGAAGTTGTTGATGAAGTTGATGCTGTCGTAGTCGCCTTTCTTCAGGCCGAAGGCCAGCGGCTCGTAGGTGAAGGGTTCTTCGAGGAACAGCAGCTTGCCGGCACCGGCCTTGTCCACTGCCACCACGTTGTACGGCGCGTCGTAGACGAAGGCGTCAGCCTTGCCGTTGACCACGTCCATCACCGCTTCCTGCTCGTTGTCGTAGCCGTGGTACTTGGCCTTGGCAATCAGCTTCTTGGAAACCATTTCGCCGGTGGTACCGAGCTTGGAGGTAATGCGGTACTTCTCGTTGTTCAGGTCCTTGTACGACTTGATCTCGCCCGCCAGCTCCTTGCGGATCAGCAGGGTCTGGCCAACCACGATGAAGGGTTCGCTGAAATTCAGGCGCAGGTTGCGTTCCTGGGTCAGGGTCATGCCGCTGCCGATCATGTCGAACTTGTCGGTCAGCAGGGCCGGGATGATGCCGTCATACGCGGTGGAGACCGGCTCGAACTTGACGCCCATCGACTTGGCCATGGCTTTGAGGATATCGACTTCGAAACCGATGATCTCGCCACGCTTGTTGGTCATCTGGAACGGCATGTAGGTCGGATCCATGCCCACCCGCAGGGTGCCGCGCTTGACCGCGTCATCGATAGCGCCCGCCTGGGCCGCCGTCACGGCGACCAGGGCGGTGACACCGACCAGCAGTCGCGAAAGGTATTTCTTGATCATCACCAAGTCCCCTAGCAAGAAAAGTAGCGAATCTTATTGTTGGCATGGCCGTAGCGGCCGATGCGTCATATCGGAGAGGGATGCTAACGCATGGCGGCTCGGGGACCTAGAGCCGGGGGGGACTTTGTTGGCCAAAATCGAGGGAGGGCCCTAAAAGCTTCGCGGGCACGCCCGCTCCCACAGGTACAGCGCATGCCTCAAAGGCTGTGAAGTACCTGTGGGAGCGGGCGTGCCCGCGAAGAGGCCCGATCAGGCGCCGACGAGTGCCGGTTGGCCTTCATTCTCCGGGTGCAGCGGCAACAGCGGCGAATGCGGGTCGTTCTTGATCGATGCACGCCACACGTTGATCCACGCCGCATTGTGCTCGGCCCAGACCTGCTCGTGCAGGCGGGTCAGCGCCACCGGGTCGCTGAGCAGGGCCAGGCGAGTATTGAGGTCCAGCCCTTGCGGCCCGACTTCCATCGCCTTGGCCACGCGCTCGACGCGCAGTGCCTCGATCGGCGCCGCCTGGCCATGACGGGCAGTGGCCATGGCACAGGCCAGGGCGTTCTGCCGCGGGTCGACCACAGCCCGCACGAAGCCGTCATGCAGGGCATGCCAGCGGTTTTCGTGGGTGTACTGGTCGGTGGCCAGCAGCTCTTGCGGGGTGGCGTACTCCTCGGGGATGAGGAACAGCTTCTCGTCCTTGGCTGCCAGGCCCAGGCGGGTGCGGCTGGAAATCACCGAAACCGGGATCGACAGCACCAGCGAACCGACGATTGGCGCCAGCCACCACAGGAAGCTCGGGTTCAACCAGGCCACCAACGCTGCCCAGGCAATGCCCAGCAGGGTCTGCGGGCCATGGCGGCGCACCGCTTCGCTCCACGGCGTGGAGTCGTCGTCACGCTGCGGCGAGTTCCAGGTCGCGGCCCAGCCGAGGAACGCGGCCAGCACGAAGCGGGTGTGGAAGATCATGCGCACCGGTGCCAGCAGCATGGAGAACAGCATCTCCATCAGCATCGACAAGGTGACCTTGATGCGCCCGCCAAACTCGGTCGCGCCCTTGGCCCAGATCAGGATGACGCTGAGCAGCTTGGGCAGGAACAGCAGCACGATGGTGGTGGAGAACAGCGCTACAGCCTTCTCCGGGTGCCACTGCGGCCACAGCGGGTACAGCTGGTACGGCTCGATGAAGTACTGCGGCTCCATCAGCGTATTGGTCGCCAGCAGCGCGGTCGACAGCACCAGGAACAGGAACCACAGCGGCGCCGACAGGTACGACATGACCCCGGTGAGGAACACCGCACGGTGCACCGGGTGCATGCCCTTGACCAGGAACAGGCGGAAGTTCATCAGGTTGCCGTGGCACCAGCGGCGGTCGCGCTTGAGCTCGTCGAGCAGGTTCGGCGGCAGCTCTTCGTAGCTGCCCGGCAGGTCGTAGGCAATCCACACGCCCCAGCCGGCGCGGCGCATCAGCGCGGCTTCGACGAAGTCGTGGGAGAGGATCGCACCGGCGAACGCACCCTTGCCCGGCAACGGCGCTAGGGCGCAGTGCTCGATGAACGGCTTCATGCGGATGATCGCGTTGTGGCCCCAGTAGTGCGACTCGCCCAACTGCCAGAAGTGCAGGCCAGCGGTGAACAGCGGGCCATACACGCGGGTGGCGAACTGCTGCAGACGCGCATACAGGGTGTCCATGCCCGAGGCTTTCGGCCCGGTCTGGATGATGCCCGCGTCCGGGTTGGCCTCCATCAGGCGTACCAGGCTGCTCAGGCACTCGCCGCTCATGACGCTGTCGGCGTCGAGTACGACCATGTACTTGTACTCGCCGCCCCAACGACGGCAGAAGTCGTCGAGGTTGCCGCTCTTGCGCTTCACCCGGCGCCGGCGCCGGCGGTAGAAGATGCGGCCGAAGCCTTTGGTTTCGCGGCATACGTCCAGCCAGGCCTGTTGCTCGGCCACGGCGATGTCGGTGTCATTGGTGTCGCTGAGCACGAAGAAGTCGAAACGGTCGAGGTTGCCGCTGGCGGCCACCGATTCGAACGTTGCGCGCAGGCCGGCGAACACACGTGGCACGTCTTCGTTGCAGATCGGCATCACCAGCGCGGTACGCGCCTCGGGCGCGATCGGCTCGTTGCCTGCGCTGCTACCGGAAATCTTGTATTTGTCGCGCCCGGTGAGCAGCTCGAGGAAGCCCATCAGCGCGGTCCAGAAGCCCGCCGACACCCAGCAGAACAGTATGCCGAAGAGGATCAGGATGGACGTCTGCAAGGCATACGGCCATACCTGCACCACTGTGTCCCATAGCGGCTGGTTGACGATTTCGTCAAAGTCCACGAACGACCAGCCCTGGTACGGCAGGATGCCCTTCATGTACCAGCCGGCAACGATGGTCTGGCCGATCATCAGCGCCAGCAGGATGTAACGACGGATCGAGCCGACCGTGCGCCAACGGGCTGGTGGCAGCTCGCGTTTGGGCGGCTGCGGCGCGTTGGTGCGGCCAGTCATGCGTCTCCATATGCGGATCAGCACGTTGGTACGCCATGGCTCGGGCACGACCTTGGTGCGCTTGATCGGCGGGGCGATCTTCAGGCACAGGCGGCCGCTGCCGTCGACGCCAAGCATTTCGGCGTCTTCCAGCTCGGCGGCGCTGCCTATGGTCAGGCGCGGGCCCACCGAGGCCTGCACGGCCTCGGCAGAGCTGGCGGCCGGATTGGCCGCCAGGCGTTGGTGCAGCTCACTGAACGACGTGCAGCTGGCGAGTTCCGCCCGTTGCTCGTCGCTCAGTGGTAGGTGGGCCAGGTACTCGCGAAGCGATTCCGGCCTTGCGCTTGAGTTACTCATCGGCAGGCAACTGATAGCTCCAGGTCTCGGTCAGCACCTTCTCGGTGGTGGCCGGGGTCCCGTTGGTGGGCGCCGCATCGGCGGCAGGTTGTTCGGCCTTGGCGGCTTTCTCGGCCTTGGCTTGCTTGGCTGCTGCCTTGTCCTGCTTGGCATCCTTGGCAGGCTTGGCGGCTTCGACCGGCACGTCACGCACCAGCGCGGCACGCATTTCGGTCGATTTGTTGGCTTCCTTGACCTTCAAACGCAGGGTCAGGCGCCAGCCCTTGGTCTCAGGGTTATAGCGCAGGTTGTTCTCGACCACCTCGGCGTTGTCGCCCACGCTGATCTGGCTGCGCACGGCGGTGTCTTCCGGCAGGGCGGCCAGTGCCGGGCCAGCGAAGTCGACCAGGAAGGCCACGCTGCCGTCTGGCTGGCGGATCAGGTTGGACTGCTTGACGTCGCCGGTGGAACGCAGGGTTTGCTTGACCCAGCCCAGCTGCGGGGCCTGGAACTTGGGCTCGTCGATGGTCCAGTGCAAGCGGTAGGCGTACTCGAACGGCTTACCTGGCTCAGGCAGCTTCTCCGGGCTCCAGAAGGCCACGATGTTGTCGTTGGTCTCGTCGGCAGTCGGGATTTCGACCAGGTCGACGGTGCCCTTGCCCCAGTCACCCTTCGGCTCGATCCAGGCACTCGGGCGCTTCTGGTAGTTGTCGTCGAGGTCTTCGTAGTCGCTGAAGGCGCGCTGGCGCTGCATCAGGCCAAAACCACGCGGGTTCTCGACGCTGAAGTTGCTCACAGCCAGGTGTTTCGGGTTGTTCAGCGGGCGCCACAGCCACTCGCCGTTACCGGCATGGATCGACAGGCCTTCGGAGTCGTGCAGGGCCGGGCGGTAGTTGAGGACCTTGGACGGCTGGTTAGGGCCGAACAGGTACATGCTGGTCAGCGGGGCAATGCCCAGGCGGCTGACATGGTCACGCAGGAACACGCGGGACTGTACGTCGACTACGGTGTCGTTGCCCGGGCGCAGGGTCAGCTTGTAGGCGCCGGTGGAGCGCGGCGAGTCCAGCAGGGCGTAGATCACCAGGTGCTTGTCGGCCGGCTTGGGCTTCTCGACCCAGAACTCGGTGAAGCGCGGGAACTCCTCGCCCGACGGCAGCGCGGTGTCGATGGCCAGGCCACGGGCCGACAGGCCGTACACGTGGCCCTTGCCCACCACGCGGAAATAGCTGGCGCCAAGCAGGGTCATGATCTCGTCCTGCTTGTCGGCCTTGTTGATCGGGTACAGCACGCGGAAACCGGCGTATCCCAGGTTCTTGGTGGTGTCCGGGTCGTGCGGCACATCACCGAACTCGAAGCGGCTCGGGTCGTACTTGATTTCCTCGACCTTGGTGGCGGTGACCTCGTTGATCTTTACCGGGGTGTCGAAGTGCATGCCCTGGTGATAGAACGACAGTTTGAACGGGGTCTTGTCCTTGGCCCACTCGGCCTTTTCCTGCAGGAAGCGAATCTTCTGGTAGTCCGCGAACTTCATGTCACGGAATACCGCCGGCAGGTTGCTTTTCGGTGCTTCGTACTTCTGGCCGGCCAGATCCTTTGCCTTGGCTGCAACATCGTCAAGATTGAATGCCCACAGCTGGCCCGCGCTCATCAGGCCGACCAGTGCCACACTGGCCATCAGCGCCTTGCGTAGCCGGACGCCAGGGATTCTTGATGCTTTTTGGGGACTAACAATCACGAGCAACCCTCGCCGAAAACAGATCATGAAACCAACGGCCAGCGACAAATGCCGGGTTGGCGAGCACTGTTCGGACCCCGTGAGGGCGTAATGATTCCCCAAACGGATCCAGACAATACTCGAGTCAGAGTGAAACGAACCTGCGAACGCAGGTCCATGCAGCGCGCGATTATCCAGCAGGTCGCGTGACAACGCATCAGGCTGGAACAACTATTTATCGTACAAAACCCCTTGTTTTCCTGTGAACAAGGGGTTTTTTGTCCTCACATTTGTAACATAAATGTTACAGGGCCATCATTGACCAGGTGTACCTGCATGTCTGCGCCGAATTGCCCGCTTGCCACATCGGCGTGCCGAGCCTTTGCTTGCTGCAAAAGATAGTCGAACAACTCGGCACCGAGAGCCGGTGGCGCTGCCGTCGAGAAGCTCGGGCGCATGCCGTTGCGGGTATCTGCTGCCAGGGTGAACTGCGACACCAGCAACAGGCCCCCCTCGACATCCTTGAGCGACAGGTTCATCTTGCCCTGCTCATCGCTGAACACCCTGTAGTTCAACAGCTTGTGCAACAGCTTATCGGCCTGCTCACGGGTATCTTCAGGCTCTACTGCCACCAGCACCAGCAAACCCTGGTCGATGGCCCCCACAACCTCCCCCGCTACCTCCACCCGCGCGCCACGCACGCGCTGCAGCAAGCCCCTCATGCTTCTTCCAGGGGCAGGTCGAGCAGACGCCGGGCCATCTGGTCGGCGGCACGCACCAAGGCATCAGTGATGCCCGGCTCGGAAGCCGCGTGGCCAGCGTCACGGATTACCTTCAATTCGCTGTTCGGCCAGGCCTGGTGCAGGGCCCAGGCGTTGTCCAGCGGACAGATCACATCATAGCGGCCATGCACGATCACCGCCGGCAGGTGGGCGATTTTTGGCAGGTCGCGGATCAGCTGGTCCGGCTCGAGGAAGGCATTGTTCATGAAGTAGTGACATTCGATACGGGCGATCGACAGCGCGCGCTGCGGCTCGGAGAAGCGATCGACCACCAGCGGGTTGGGGCGCAGGGTGGCAGTACGGCCCTCCCAGGTGGACCAGGCCTTGGCCGCGTGCATCTGGGCGATCTGGTCGTTGCCGGTCAGGCGCTTGTGGAAGGCTGTGACCAAGTCACCACGCTCTTCCGGCGGGATCGGCGCGATGTAGTCCTGCCAGTAATCCGGGAACAGGCGGCTGGCGCCTTCCTGGTAGAACCACTGGATTTCCTGGGGTCGGCACAGGAAGATGCCGCGCAGGATCAGGCCATGCACCCGCTCGGGGTGGGTCTGGGCGTAGGCCAGGGCCAGGGTGGAACCCCACGAGCCGCCGAACAGCACCCATTTATCGATGCCCAAGTGCTCGCGGATGCGCTCCAGGTCCTCGACCAGGTGCCAGGTGGTGTTGTTCTCCAGGCTCGCGTGCGGCGTGGAGCGACCACAGCCACGCTGGTCGAAGGTGATGATGCGGTACAGGGTGGGGTCGAAGTAGCAGCGGCTCTGGGCGTCGCAACCGGCGCCCGGGCCGCCGTGGATGAATACCACCGGCAGACCTTCTGGCGAGCCACTTTCGTCGACATACAGCACATGCGGCGCTTCCACGGCCAGATCGTGCCGGGCGTAGGGTTTGATCTGCGGGTACAGGGTCTGCATTGCGCACTCCGTGTGAGGATTTAATCTGCCGTTGGGCATCATAAACCTGAATTGCGCTTTGAGCATGTGTCTGCAGCGAGTTCTTGGTACAACTATTTAGCACCTCCGAACCGGCCACGACGTCAGGATTTCCGCTAGCCACGGCTTGAATCAAGCCTCTGGCGTCCTCGATCGACAGGTATTCGGAGATTCTGATGCAAAAGCTTTCCCGCTCGCCAACGGTATCCGCTCGCCACGCCGAGATCATTCAGGCCAGGTTTCCAGAATGGCTGCGCGACCTCACTGCGGATGAGATCAGCACTCTGCAAACATTCAGCCCTTCTTTGTGGGACAGGTTCGACCAAGCCAACCGCTCTCATCCACACATCGTTAAGGACTTGCTGCACGATTACGCTAGTTATCGCAAAAGCACCGGCCAGCTGGCACTCACCGTCGGTACCCTTCCAACCGTTGAAGAGTATGCGGCACCGCTGCTGGCCGCTGCCATCAAGGCCCGGTTCCGTATCGATCTCGATGTTCGTACAACCTACCTGAATGACGCCCGCCAGTGGTTCTCGCATGCAAGCCATACCGAAGTTGCGAGCTATCCGAACGATATTCGAAAGCCAGTGCTACGTACCGACTACAGGACACTGTTGACCGCAGCGCTGCAAAATTTCAGCCCTTCCGAAACCGCCTTGGGTGCGCTGGATTTCGATCAACGCATCCGCGCGAAGATCGCAACTGGCCCGTCGCTGGATAAAGGCACGCTTTACGACATAGAGCCTGCACATTTTGCTGCGCTTTGCCGCGACCTCGATTTGGGGCAAGGCTATCAAACACTCATAGACTCGACGCTGACGGCCACGACGGAACAGCGGATGGCCGAGAGCTCTGCGCTGCTGGTCGACGCTCATATGGCCTACCTGAAAGGTGATATAGGCGAGGCACTGTACAAGCGGATAAAAGCGGCAGCTGCCGGACAGTCTCCTGTTGACGGCTCTGCAGACCTGATCGCTTACGAGCTTCGGCTTTGGGATACGCCGCTTACCTCCGTGCTGGCTTTCAGCGACGATCTGAACACCTCCGCGCGCGCCCTGCCCGTGGTCGTACATATCCCTGGCGACCCCGTGGCGCCGCTGAAAGAGTATCCGTCATCAAGCGCCTTTGCCCAGGCGCTGGTTAAACGGCTAGAGCAGATGAATTACCTCGATTTCTTCCAGCGCTTCTTCCCTGCACGGCACCGGGCCGAGTTGCGGAAAAAGGTCGTCGACTGCATCTACCCCTATACCTGGAGCCCGGAGGCCAATCTTTCGATACGTCAACGCAGCGCCAATCCCTCGTTGCATTTACGCGCTGGCAAGCTCGCCGGGCCACCACTGGACGAGATGTTGAAAAGGAAAGTGGCCTCGGTAAAAAACGATGCGCTGTTCCATGCCGTACCCACTCACCTGAAGGACCAACAAGCATTTGATGAGCGCATTCACCACTACCTGGCATTGGGCCTCGGCGCCCTCAATGCAGCGGCGTTCATCGTGCCCGTCCTTGGCCAGGCGATGGCTGTGATCAACGTCATGCAGCTGGCAGCCGAAACCTTCGATGGCATCCAGGCTTGGTCGCGCGGCGAACAGGAGCAGGCCTGGGGCTACCTGACAGATGTGATCGAAAACCTGGCATTGATCGGCGCACTGGGTGCGGCAGGCCAAAGTAGCGTACCAGCCAGGGAAATCATCCCTGTGGAAACCCCTTCCTTCATCACCGAACTGGAGCCGGTGACAATGCCCGATGGGCAAGAGCGTTTATGGAAACCAGACATGACGCCGTATGCCCACGACATCATTCTCCCTCCCGGCCTACAACCAGACCAATACGGCATATACCACTATCAGGACAAGGCCTGGGTCGCCATCGAGGACAAGTTCTTTGCGGTTACCCGCAACCTGAAAGAAGCCGACTACCGCGCCCGGCACGCCACGCTACCCGGGACCTATGAGCCAAAGCTCCGCCATAACGGGGTTGGCACATGGCAACATGAACTGGACCGCCCGCTGCAATGGCAAGGCCCCAAACTGGTACGACGCCTGGGCGCTGAATTCTGGCGGCTGGATCACCAGACAGCACAGCGAATCCTGCGCGTCAGTGGCACCCACGAAGCCGTACTACGCCGCGCCTTGAGCGAAAACGACAGGCCTCCGGCACTACTGGAAGACACAAGGCGACGCTTCGCAGCGGACGAGCAAGCCCGGTACGCCTATTCAGCACGCGAAGCGACTGCCAGGGCCGAGGCGTTCGACAACTTCTACCTGACGCTGTCCAGAACTGACGACCCAGCGGCACTGGCCATACAGCAGCACTATCCACAACTACCATTGGCCATCGCCGAGGAGCTTGGATTCCACGCTACTGCCGAGGAGCTGAGCCAGCTATCGCAGGGCCGGGTACCTCTTCGTCTCGCCCAGGAAATCAGGGTTTATCAGCAGGAAGTGCGCCTGGCTCGCGCCTACGAAGGGCTATATCTGCAGGCACCGACCTATAATCCAGACACAGACCGACTGATCTTCCACAGCCTCGATCGGATTGGCGGATGGTCAGATCAGCTGCGCCTGGAAATACGCGATCACTGGCACGGCGGCGCGTTGATCGACAGCATCGGGGAACCCGACGCACCAACCCGCAGGATCCTTCTGCGTGATGGCACACTGTACCAGGCCCAAGATCATCAAGGCCTTCACTTGAATGGCGCTGACAATCTCTACGCATCGGTGCTGCACGCATTGCCTGACGATATGCGTACGGCGTTGGGCTTACCCGGCACATGGCAAAGCCAGGACCTGCAAGCGGCCGTACAGCATAACCCACTGTCACGCCATGCCTTGCGCAAGGTACTGGGAATGCAACCCTCCTATCCCGCCAGCGTACCGCCCATGCGCCTGGCAGGGGGCCGTATCGGTTACGCCTTGAGCGGCAGGGGGGCGCTAGGCAATTTCATTGCAAGGGACACCCTGCTCGACTTGATACTGACTTTGCAACTAGGTTCAAGCCTGGACCTGGAGCCGGAGAACATACTCAGGGCACTGGAGGCAAACTACGACCGCCAGAGCATTCTGGACAGGCTGCGGCAGCTTCTGGACGAGCGCAGCCAGCTTGCACAAGCCTTGGATACATGGGGGGCAGGCTCGGCCCATTCATTGGACCCGCAAGCCGAAGCACCAGGTCGGGCGAGGTTGGTAGAAGCAATCTGGCAAGCATGGTTCGATACAGCCTTGGCCGATGTAATGGAGACCCCGACCACACTGTGGCTGCAAGAGATATCGCCGACACTGCTACCTACCCGCTTGCCTGCTTTCCTCACGCACCGGATCAGGCAACTTCGCATCCAGACAACGACCCCGACGGCCCATGACTTCGTCCGCGCTCATGAAACGATCGTCGCTTTCCTCGAGCAATTCAGCGACCTGAGATCGCTGGAGCTGACCACCGCGATCTACAACCCCAGTAATGTGAGCCTGCCCCTGCTGCCTACACTTTTCAGCCGTTTCCCCAACCTGCAGGAGTTGCGTCTGATCAACCAGAGCCTGGTGATCGGTACATGGGAAATACAAGGACTACGGGCTATGCCACACCTTGAAGTCCTGGACCTGTCCGGCAACCTTGTACCAGATCCCGCCAACCTTGCGCATTTACTGCAAATGCGTCTGCGCTACCTCGGCCTTGATCGCATAGCGCTACGTCAATGGCCCACCTGGATCGCGCCTGCCAACCTGGAAGGCGTGGGGATACTCTCATTGAGAGAAAACACCATCACCAGTATCCCGGATGACCTTTTCAACCAGCCCAGTTCCCATACTGCGCCGACGCGGATCAACCTGCATGGCAATGTTCTGACGGATCGAACCATTCGCAGGATCCTGCTTGACTGGAACCGCCCGGAATACCCTTTGCGGTTTGAATTGGATGTGCCGCAATGGCTGCAAACTCGAATAGAGCATCTGCAAACCGAACGCTCCGAACTGAATGCTGCCATCGAGCAATGGACTAACGATCAGGCTTCGTCGTCCACCCAAGCAGCGGACCGGCAACATATAGGCGAATGCATCCTGAATGCCTGGCGTCGCCACGCCGAAGGGGACAACTTTTCAGCACTGGAGCTCAGAAATGTCAGCCTCGAACATTTTCCTGAACGATTGCCAGCATTTTTCTGCAATCGCCTGCGCAGCCTGCAGCTTGACCGGATAACTTTCTGGCAGCCCCAGCTGGACAATTTCCTGATGCGCTTTCCTAACCTGGAGGCGCTGAGAATGCATGGTCATGTCTACCCGCTACAGTCAGTCCCGAATGCCTTGCTGCGGTTGGACCAGCTTCGAACAGTGGTACTGGTAGACCAAGGCCTGCTGGTGGATCAGCAGGCCATGACGCTACTTGGCCAAATCCGCCAACTGGACACACTTGAACTTAGCGGCAACACCATCGGCCAGATCACTGACCATTCAACTTTGCCGCGGCGCTTGAGCCTGCTGCACCTGGATAACACAGGTTTGGTCGCCTGGCCCGAATGGGTCGAACCTATGCTGCCACTCAGCGTTCTGGACCTGGACCACAACCAGATCAGCACGTTGCCTGCGCATATTCTCGAAAATCCGCGCAACGACGGCCTTCATACAGAAATTTCACTGATGGGCAACCCGTTGAGCCGGGAAACCATGATAAGTGCACATACCTCCGAGGGGTATCACCGACGCTATTCTTTCAATATCGACTTGCCGCCTGATATCGAGGCGATGTCCCCCATCTTCCACTCCGACTCCGATAGCAGCTCCCTGGCATCCAGTGGGCATGTGCACTCACCGGCACCCTTGGAGCAAGAGGTACCTACCGTTGATCACTGGCTATCGACACAGGATGGACAAGCGAGCACACGCAGAACCGTCTGGGCCAGACTGGAGCAGCACGACGCCAATAACAACCTGCTGCGCCTGGTACAGCGCCTGACACACACTGCACCTTATCGCAACACTGCCCTGCGTCCCGAGCTGGTTCAGCGCGTGTGGGCGGTGATAGAGGCTGCGGACCGTGATGATGGCCTGCGCGCCTTGTTCAACGGGATAGCACAAGAGGCGTTACCCCAAGCTGACGGCAACCAGACTTGTGCAGACGGCGCGCTGCTGGTGTTCGGCCAGATTGAACAGCAGATACTCCTGGAAAGCATCCTTGGCGGACCGCGTGAGCACTATGGCGAAAACCTGTTCCGGTGGATGCGCAGCCAGTATCGCCTGCAGGCGCTTGACGAATACGCCGGCGCTCACCTGGCCGGGCGGGACGAAGCAGAGGTACGGCTGGCGTACCGCTTGCGCCTGAGTACCGAGCTTGACCTGCCGCTGCCGCCACAAGGCATGCTCTATGAAGCATCGGCGCACGTGGGTCAGCGCGAGCGGGAAGCCGTTGTCGAGTATGTACGCCAACTTGAAGACGGTGACGGCTGGCTCAATTACGCCGCCGCGCAAGACCGCTGGGTCGAATACCTGAAAAGTACTGATGAAGCGTATTTCAGCCAACAGAAAGAGGCCTATGAGCTCAGCGTGCTCAACCTGCCTGACAGATACCCAGGCATGACCATAGAAGCACTACAGCCCATGTACGATCAACTCAGGCTCGACTACGACTCTCTGGTGCTCAGCCGCATTTATCAGCTGACCATTCAAAAGGGACGCGAGTACTTGCACGACTGATAGACGCAAAGCCCGGCAGCCGTTAAACGCTGTCGGGCCTTGGCTACGGCTCACCTTCTGGACATGACTACTTGTCAGCTGTTTCCGTCTTGTCCGAGCTATCGGCATAGCGTTCTTCCGCCCACTCCAGGCACGCCTGCAACAAGCGCTGCAGCACCTGTTGCGTCGGCTGCGCCAGGTCTTCGCGGTAGGCGAACGGCTCGGCTTCTTCCATGTAGGTGCTTTGCGCCAGCTCAAGCTGCACCGCATGGATATGGTTGGCCGGATCGCCATAATGCCGGGTGATATGCCCGCCTTTGAAACGACCGTTGAGCACATGGCTGTAGCCCTGGGCTTGGGCGCAGACGCCTTGCAAGCGCTCGGCCAGTGCCGGGTCGCAACTGGCACCATTGAAGGTGCCCAGGTTGAAGTCCGGCAGCTTGCCGTCGAACAGGTGCGGGATCAGCGAACGAATCGAATGAGCATCCCACAGCAGGGCGTAGCCGAACTGCTCGCGCAGCCGCACCAACTCGCGACGAATCGTGTCGTGGTAGGGGCGCCAGATCTGCTCCAGATACTGCTTGCGCTCCTCGCCTGTCGGCGCCAGCCCGTCCTTGAACAATGGCTCGCCATCGAACAGCGTGGCCGGGTACAGGCCAGTGGTGGCACCGGCGTACAGCGGCTTGTCGTCATCCGGGCGGTTCAGGTCGATGACGAAACGCGAATACTCCGCTGCCACCACACTGGCGCCCATCTCACGGGCAAAGTCATACAGCCGTGGAATATGCCAGTCGGTGTCCGGCAGACTGCGCGCCTGGTCGACCAGACCATCTTGTACAGCCGGCGACAATTTCAGGCCAGCATGGGGCATGCTGATCAGTAGCGGCAGGCGGCCCTGGTGAAAACTCAGTACCTTGTCCATCGTGCCTCACTCAGTTGGAAATCTCGTGGCCCTTGCGCACCACACGCTTGGGCAGGTCGCCGCCCAGCCAGTAGGCCAGGTCGGCGGGGCGTTCGATTTGCCAGGCAACGAAGTCGGCCACCTTGCCCACTTCCAGCGAGCCGTGGCTGTCGCCCAGGCCCAGCGCCGTCGCGGCATGCACGGTGACACCGGCCAAGGCTTCTTCCGGGGTCATGCGGAAGCAGGTGCAGCCCATGTTCAGCATCAGCCGCAGCGACAGCCCTGGCGAGGTGCCAGGGTTGAGGTCGCTGGCCAGAGCAATCTTCACGCCGTGGCGGCGCAACGCGTCCATCGGCGGCAGTTGGGTTTCACGCAGGAAATAGAACGCACCCGGCAGCAGCACGGCGACCGTGCCGGCTTTCGCCATGGCAATGGCGTCGTCCTCGGTCATGAACTCCAGGTGGTCGGCCGACAGCGCCTGGTAGCGCGCCGCCAGGCTGGAACCGTGCAGCGACGACAACTGTTCGGCGTGCAGCTTGACCGGCAGGCCCAGCTCGCGTGCCTTGATGAACAGCCGCTCGACCTGGGCCGGGGAGAACGCCAGGTGTTCGCAGAAGGCATCCACTGCGTCCACCAGGCCTTCGGCGGCAAGGGCCGGCAGCATTTCGTCGCAGATGTGCGCGATGTAGTCGTCAGCCCGGCCGGCGTACTCCGGCGGCAAGGCGTGGGCGGCAAGGCAGGTGGCGCGCACCGCCAGCGGCAACTCGTCGGCCAGGCGCCGGGCCACGCGCAGCATCTTGCGCTCGTTGGCCAGGTCCAGGCCGTAGCCGGACTTGATCTCGATGGTGGTCACGCCGTCGCGCATCAGCGCCTGGACCCGCTGGCGAGCACTGGCGAACAGCTCGTCCTCGCTGGCCGCACGGGTGGCCCGCACGGTGCTGGCGATGCCACCGCCCTGTGCGGCGATTTCGGCATAGCTCACGCCCTGCAGGCGCTGCTCGAACTCACCGCTGCGGTTGCCACCGAACACCGCGTGGGTGTGACAGTCGATCAACCCCGGGGTGACCCAGGCGCCGCCCAGGTCCACCGTACGCTCGGCCTCGACCGACGCCAGCTCGGCGCGTGGGCCGATCCACTCGATCAGCCCGGCGTTGGTGATGATGGCCGCGTCCTCGATGGCCGAGTAACGGCCCTCGGCCATGGTTGCCACATGGCAGTGCTGCCAGACGGTTCTCATACATTAACTCCTGTACTAGCGGTGCAGCTCGGCCGGTTCCGCTGCCGGATTGCCCTGCCCTGCGCGCGGTTTGCACCACAGCAGGTAGGACGCCACCAGGAACACCACCCAGACCACGCCGACGAGCAATGCCGCCTGGGTATCCGGGAAGTAACCGAGCACGCCAAAGATGAACACCATGAACGCAATGGCCATGGCTGGGCCGTATGGCCAGAACGGTACCGGGAACTGCAGCTGGGCCACCTGCTCACGGCTCATGCTGCGGCGCATGGCCACCTGGGTGAGCAGGATCATCAGCCACACCCACACAGTGGCGAAGGTGGCGATCGAGGCGATCAGCAGGAACACGTTCTCCGGGATCAGGTAGTTGAGCAGTACGCCGATCAGCAGCGCAGCCCCCATCACCACCACGGTCATCCAAGGCACGCCGTGCTTCGACAGCTTGCTGAAGCCGCGTGGAGCGTGGCCCTGCTGAGCGAGGCCGTACATCATGCGGCCGGCGCCGAAGATGTCGCTGTTGATGGCCGAGATCGCGGCGGAAATCACCACGATGTTCAGCACAGCGGCGGCGGAACCGATGCCCAGGTTGCTGAAGATCTGCACGAAGGGGCTGCCCTGGCTACCGATTTGCGGCCATGGGTACAGGCACATCAGCACGAACAGGGTGAGCACGTAGAACAGCAGGATGCGCAGCGGCACGGCGTTGATCGCCTTGGGGATAACCCGCTGCGGGTCCTTGGCCTCACCGGCGGTGACGCCAATGATCTCGATGCCGCCGAAGGCGAACATCACCACGGCAAAGGAGGCGATCAGGCCACCCACGCCATTGGGCATGAAGCCGCCGTGGTCGAACAGGTTGCTGACACCCACGGCATGCCCGGTACCTACCTGGCTGAAGCCGAAGGCCATGATGCCCAGGCCGGCCAGGATCATCGCCACGATGGCGCCGACCTTGAGCAGTGATAGCCAGAATTCCATTTCGCCAAAGACCTTGACGTTGCACAGGTTGAGGCCGCCGATCAGGAAGACGATGCCCAGCACCCAGACCCAACGGGCCACTTCCGGGAACCAGAAGCCCATGTAGATACCGAAGGCGGTGACGTCGGCGATGGCGACAATGACCATCTCGAAGGCGTAGGTCCAACCGAGGATGAAGCCGGCCATGGGGCCAAGATAGGTGCTGGCGTAGTGCCCGAAAGAGCCCGCAACCGGGTTATGCACGGCCATTTCGCCGAGCGCGCGCATGACCATGAACACGGCGGCGCCGCCGATCAGGTAGGCCAGCAGCACGGCCGGGCCGGCCATCTGGATAGCCGAGGCGGAACCGTAGAACAGGCCGGTGCCGATGGCGGAACCGAGGGCCATGAAACGGATGTGGCGGGCGGATAGGCCGCGCTTGAGACCTTGAGCTTGTTGCATGTCACGTCCTTAAATTGTTTTTGTGGTCGTGAGATCGAGGGGGCTGCCTTGCAGCCCTTTCGCAGCACAAGGCTGCTCCTGCAAGGGAGCGCGTCGCCTTTGCAGAAGCAGCCTTGTGCTGCGAATGGGCCGCACAGCGGCCCCGAGGGCATTACAGGCTTGGCAGCACACCGGCCGGCAGCAGACCGGTCAGGCTACCTTTGGCCAACAGTTCCACGGCCTTTTCGATGTCAGGCGCGAAGAAACGGTCACGGTCGTAGTGCGGCACTTCGCTGCGCAGCGCCTGGCGCGCCTGCTCCAGCTTGGCCGAAGTCTTGAGGCCCTTGCGCAGGTCCAGGCCCTGGCAGGCGCCCAGCCATTCGATGGCCAGAACGCCACGGGTGTTTTCGGCCATTTCCCACAGGCGCTTGCCGGCAGCCGGGGCCATCGACACGTGGTCTTCCTGGTTGGCCGAGGTAGGCAGGCTGTCGACGCTGTGCGGGTGCGACAGGGCCTTGTTCTCGCTGGCCAGGGCAGCAGCAGTGACCTGGGCGATCATGAAGCCGGAGTTGACCCCGCCGTTTTCCACCAGGAACGGCGGCAGTTGGGACATGTGCTTGTCCATCATCAGCGAGATACGGCGCTCGCTGAGTGAACCGATTTCGGCAATGGCCAGGGCGATGTTGTCGGCGGCCATGGCCACCGGCTCGGCGTGGAAGTTGCCGCCGGAAATCACGTCACCTTCGGCAGCGAACACCAGCGGGTTGTCCGACACGGCGTTGGCTTCGATGCCCAACACCTCGGCGGCCTGGCGCAGCTGGGTCAGGCAGGCGCCCATGACCTGAGGCTGGCAGCGCAGCGAGTACGGGTCCTGGACCTTGTCGCAGTTCTTGTGCGACAGCGACACTTCGCTGGAGTCGCCCAGCAGGTCACGGAAGCAGGCAGCAGTGTCGATCTGGCCGCGCTGGCCACGCACTTCGTGGATGCGCGCATCGAACGGCGAGCGCGAGCCCAGTGCGGCTTCGACGCTCAGGCCGCCACAGGCAATGGCGGCGGCGTACAAGTCTTCGCCCTGGAACAGGCCACGCAAGGCATAGGCGGTGGACGCCTGGGTGCCGTTGAGCAGGGCCAGGCCCTCCTTGGCGGCCAGGGTCAGCGGCTCGAGGCCGGCTACAGCCAGGGCTTCGGTGGCCGGCAGCCACTGGCCCTTGTAGCGGGCCTTGCCTTCACCCAGCAGCACCAGCGACATGTGCGCCAGCGGGGCGAGGTCACCGGAAGCGCCCACCGAGCCCTTGAGTGGAATGTGCGGGTAGACTTCGGCGTTGACCAGGGCAATCAGCGCGTCGATGACTTTGCGTCGGATACCGGAGAAGCCACGGCTGAGGCTGTTGATCTTCAGCACCATGATCAGCCGCACCAGGTCGTCATCCAGCGGCGCGCCGACACCGGCGGCGTGGGACAGCACCAGCGAGCGCTGCAGGTTTTCCAGATCGTGGCTGGCGATGCGGGTCGAGGCCAGCAGGCCGAAACCGGTGTTGATGCCGTAGGCAGTACGGTCTTCGGCAATGATCTGCTCGACGCAGGCAACGCTGGCGTCGATGGCCGGCGCGGCGCTGGCGTCCAGTTGCAGACGCACGGGCGCGGCATGAATGGCGCGCAGCTGGGCCAAGGTCAGGGTGCCGGGCTTGAGGGTCAATTCGGTCACTTCACTACTCCAATCGCGTGGAGCCGCAGGCCCGTTCGTGAGTGCCTGCGTGCTCCTTCTTGTTGTTCAGTATCACCCCTTGTGGGGTGCGATCCAAAGCGTGGCGATCAGCCAGTGATCATCGGCAGGTCCAGGCCCTGCTCCTTGGCGCAGTCGATGGCGATGTCGTAACCGGCATCGGCATGACGCATTACACCGGTCCCTGGGTCGTTGGTCAGCACGCGGGCGATACGCTCGGCGGCTTCATCGGTACCATCGCAGACGATGACCATGCCCGAGTGCTGGGAGAAGCCCATGCCCACGCCACCGCCGTGGTGCAACGATACCCAGGTGGCGCCGCTGGCGGTGTTCAGCAGTGCGTTGAGCAGCGGCCAGTCGGAAACAGCGTCCGAGCCGTCACGCATGGCTTCGGTTTCACGGTTGGGGCTGGACACCGAACCGGAGTCCAGGTGGTCGCGGCCGATCACGATCGGGGCCGACAACTCGCCGCTGCGTACCATTTCGTTGAACGCCAGGCCCAGCTTGGCGCGCAGGCCCAGGCCAACCCAGCAGATACGTGCCGGCAGGCCCTGGAAGCTGATGCGCTCGCGGGCCATGTCCAGCCAGCGGTGCAGGTGGGCGTCGTCCGGGATCAGTTCCTTGACCTTGGCGTCGGTCTTGTAGATGTCCTCGGCATTGCCGGACAGCGCCGCCCAGCGGAACGGGCCGACACCACGGCAGAACAGCGGGCGGATGTAGGCTGGCACAAAGCCCGGGAAGTCGAAGGCGTTGGCCACGCCCTCTTCCTTGGCCATCTGGCGGATGTTGTTGCCATAGTCGAAGGTCGGGATGCCCTGCTTCTGGAAGTCGAGCATGGCTTTCACGTGTACGGCCATCGACTGCTTGGCGGCCTTGACCACTGCGGCCGGCTCGGTCTGCGCGCGGTCGCGGTACTGTTCCCAGGTCCAACCGGCCGGCAGGTAGCCGTTCAACGGGTCGTGGGCGCTGGTCTGGTCGGTGACCATGTCCGGGCGCACGCCACGCTTGACCAGCTCTGGCAGGATTTCGGCAGCGTTGCCGTGCAGGGCGATGGAGATGGCCTTGCCTTCGGAAGTGTACTTGGCGATGCGTGCCAGGGCATCGTCGAGGTCAGTGGCCTGCTCGTCGACGTAGCGGGTTTCCAGGCGGAAGTCGATGCGGCTCTGCTGGCATTCGATGTTCAGCGAGCAGGCACCGGCCAGGGTGGCGGCCAGTGGCTGGGCACCGCCCATGCCGCCCAGGCCGGCGGTCAGTACCCACTTGCCTTTCAGGCTGCCGCCGTAATGCTGGCGACCGGCTTCGACGAAGGTTTCGTAGGTGCCCTGGACGATGCCCTGGCTGCCGATATAGATCCAGCTGCCGGCGGTCATCTGGCCGTACATGGCCAGGCCCTTGGCATCCAGTTCGTTGAAGTGTTCCCAGTTGGCCCAGTGCGGCACCAGGTTGGAGTTGGCGATCAGCACGCGCGGGGCGTTGCTGTGGGTCTTGAACACGCCGACCGGCTTGCCCGACTGCACCAGCAGGGTTTCGTCGTCTTCCAGGCGGGTCAGGGTCTCGACGATCTTGTCGTAGCAGGCCCAGTTACGGGCAGCGCGGCCGATACCGCCGTACACCACCAGTTCTTTCGGGTTTTCCGCGACCTGTGGATCGAGGTTGTTCATCAGCATGCGCAGCGGCGCTTCGGTCAGCCAGCTTTTGGCAGTCAGCTTGTTGCCACGTGGGGCACGGATTTCAACGTCACGGTATTTGTTGTTGTCGGTCACGGGAAAGGTCCTCTGCGGTCGTCCGCGGGCGGGTATGTCGTGGTAGATATACAAACACACCTTTACTTGTATGTACAAGCATGGACAACCAAAATAATTGGACCTTTCCGCTGAATGGTTTGGTGCATGCGTTGATTCTTTCTGCGCCAGTGAGATCGAGCGCCGCCCGCGCGGCGCTTCGCGGGACAAGCCCGCTCCCACATTTGTTGCAACGTGCCGAACCTGTCAGGCCATGGTTGCCTGCCTTGGTGCATGTCTTGAGACTGGT
>Ga0160502_100285_pt1 | contig 47763 bp, 46 predicted proteins | sample DIDnMG_14_FD_108237 | JGI IMG/M metagenome (GOLD analysis project Ga0160502, IMG submission 108237) | Enriched soil microbial communities from UW Madison campus, WI, USA - DID2933_E24_Xylan MG | ecosystem: Environmental > Terrestrial > Soil > Unclassified | place: USA: Madison, Wisconsin... | reverse complement strand
TGGAGTGCGGGGTCGTGGGGCTAAACCAATCCCGAACGCTCCGCCAGATAAAAGCAGCTTTTTTAGCTGCTTTTATCATTTAAGGAATACCTGATTCGAACCGAAGCGCGGGCCGGGGTTCGATCCAAAGGAGGTTTAGGGTGGAGTGCGGGCTTGTGGGGCTAAACCAATCCCGAACGCTCCGCAGAAGCTTCAATCTAAAAGATTGGAGCTTTTTTTATGTTCGGCGCTGATTATTCAATTATCGAGGGATGAGAACCCGGATCATGTTCAAAAGTTGTGGAGCTGAAGAAAAATAATCGGATAAATATTCTCCTGTTTAAATCCAATCTGAGGTTTAGAGTTTACCCAAACATAATTTAGTTGTATTTCCTTATTTCTGATTTTATATTTTTCTAACTGATTAAGGTAAGTAGCCATACCATTTGTCTTGTAAAGTTGATAATAGTCGATCACAAATAGCTTTATCATTGAAATGCTTCTAGATTGATCCTTTTAAATATTTATAATATTGTCGCTCTTTATTTACGAAAAATGTAATGTTGCCAATGCTTGGATATCTGACGAAATCCCGAAAAGCAACGCTCTTCCTAATGAAGAAAATAGCATCAAAGTTTTTCTTAAAAGAAGTGAATTCAAAGTTGGCTCTCTTGAAGCTATATCTGCCTATTGATAAGCTCAAAAATATATTATCTTTAATTTGAGATGTTGGATAAAGAAAACGTTCATAAGGTATTTTCAGAGCATTAAATGAAAAACTATTTGGAGATAGTTCACTAATGGAGTCGATGGTCACAGCATTCCTACTACAGCTATCTTGAACAAAACTTCCTGTGCCGAAAGAAAAATCAATTGCATAATAGCGCTCGCTCTTGGTTTTGTGTAGTAAACTCCCCAAAGTATTGATATATTCCCCTTTTCTAAATAAATCATTTTTTTGTAAGTGTTTAGAATGTGCTAACACGACCCAAAGCTCATCAGATTTATAAAATTGACTGTACAAATTACTTACTCGCTTAAACATATCCACGTCTCTGTTAAAATAAAAATTTTCATTAGGTTTAGAAAGACTATTGTTGCCTAAGACGTGAACAAATAAATCATATGTTTCATTTCCTAAACCTTCAAAAAGAGTTTTAGAATTAGATAAAAATGTATGTACTTTAAGAAGATTACCTTGACCAACTTCTTTCAACAACACCTCGGTTTGGTTTGGAGGTAGTAGGTTGGAGAAAATGTCCATCAACGCATAGCTGGGTAATGAAATAGAATTATCCAAGCCAACCAAATGTACTTTCCGTTTCGATTGAAGATTGAAATTTCGAATCCACTCGAATAATCTAAAATATGAGCTTGCGGCAGCAAAAATTTTATTATCCAGATAGTCTTTAACTAGTGTCGTATCATTAATATCTCCTTGAACAAATAGATCATACAACATGGTGTCATCAAATGGTAACTCCAATAACACAAATGAACATTTTCTCTGTTGAATAAATTGCTTCAGGACTTCAAATCTCTGCTCAGTTATACTTAAGCTACCATGAGAACATTCTCCTAAACCAATAATTTGCAACTCGTTGGTTATACCAGGTAAGTTGTCTACTGTAAAGGTCTGCCGATCCCTAATCTGGACTGCGTGACTGATATTCAAGTCAGGTAAACTTTTTTTTGGAGGAACTAAGACGAATTTTTGAAAATCACCTCTCTCATTATTTAGCTCTATTTCTGCTAAATAGATTTCCTGCTGAAGGTCAGTATTCCCTTCGTACCTGATCTCGATTTCAATGGCCTTTAAGCCCACTGACCCTATTTCAAGCTCAATTGTAGACCATTCTTCCGTTCTCCTTAAAGATTTTTCTTTACTCAAAATCAATTGTTGACTTTTGTCAAATCCCGCAACTGAGAAAACAAGGTTACTATTAGAGTTATTTTTTGCCTTTAATCTCAAACGGATCGGGTGCTTTGTTGATTTCAATAGAGTGATTTCTCTACTCAGCCTAAATGACATTTTTACAGGAGGACCAAAATTTTGAGCTCCATTTTTTATGATTAAATATTCTGGCAATTTTTTCATACTACAATTGGATTGACTTTTTAACCAGTCCCAACTACAAGTATTAAATTTAGAGAAATCAAGATCATACACATTCTGTAAATTTTGACCATTCAACGATCCTCCAAGTAACATAAAAACCAAAACAAGAATTTTTCCCATAAGTTCCGATTAATAGGGAAAACTCTTTTTGAGTTTTCCCTGACATATTATCTTTTGTTGATAACCGAATGTTCCGCGAATCGTCGAGTCAGTCTTAGCAATAGTGCCGGTTGTACCAGTCTGTGCATCATAGTAATAGTAATTCTTTGCACTCGCATTTCCAGTTAGCACCCTAACATGCCCTGAGAAACCATCATGTGTTAATACGATGGATTGATCTCCGGACGTAGACATACCATTTGGGCCACTTGAAGAGTATCTCCTGCACTGGTAAGTCACATTTGAGGTGCGAAACTCGCAATGTCGCTCATTAACATTCCAGAAGCCTGCATCGAAACTGTATTTAAATGGGCATCGCCAAATTAACCTGATTGGCTAACTGACCATTGACCGAAGGCTGACAAGACATCGGAATAACTCTGCCCAGTAGCAAATGCAATTGCATGAATCGCACAATCGTTTTGGGAACGAAGTCCCACAAAACCAGAATATCCACCGCTACAGCTTATTTGTTCTTGAGGAGAAAGTACTTCGTAACTTTTCTCCAGTTCTTCAAAAGCAAGTTTTAGTTTTAATCTTCAATTAGCCTTTGAATCATTTAATCTTTTACATAATCATTTAATTAAATTGTTTAACGTTTATTTTTGGTTTTAACTAGTACAATAATATGTTTGTATTTTATGGTTATTATTTAAAAATATTAGATTCTCTATTCTAAGAAATATAAGAGTATAATTGTTAATTTATCCTTCATTCATCTCATAATATTGAGACAAATGGAAAGGTTGTAAGACAACGTAGTTAGCAAAAAATGTTAATCTTATTCCAATATACGATTAACTTTACAAATTGCTTTAGCATATTTCATTTTTTTTAAAAATATTAGGAGAAAGCAAAAATAAGCAAACGGTTAAAACTGTTATTATACAGCAGTTTATAAAAATGGGCGGACCAGAACTGGAAGTATCTGTACTTTGGTTTTTGGGCTTAAAATTACAAGATTAGGTTACCGGAGATTTCGGAGATATTGACCACGCGATTCTGGCGGAAACTGACCATGTGATTTCGGACGAAATTTACCACCATGGTTTACTAGGTAAGGGCTGTATTGGTAGACGTATTTTTGGAAAAAGACTTCCTATAGATAGTCTAGATTAGGTTCAGGCAGTAGTTGTAGATCTATTTTTTTTGTATATTCACTATTGTTTATTTCAAAATCAGCTTATGAATCATGTTAGTTTTTTAAACGGTAGCGGTCAATCTATTCAAGCTTTCTTAACATACACGTTTGAAGGTGGTAGAGCGATGGCTGTTTTTGATTGTGAGGTGGATCTTTCTATAAATTGGGATATTTCCAGAATAACTGTGTTTCATAATAGCACGGAGATCACAATCTTAACTGGCAGGGAGAATTTAATTAAAAACGATGGTCAGATTGGAAAGCAACTTCTGGAGATAACTGCAGAAAGATTGAAGGATTTACTATGCATTAATTTGTCGCTTGAGGACAGAATGCAAATAGACCGTTTGGCACAAAAAAATATAGCTCAACAGGCTTCTCCAAAATCTTTGCAAGAGCAAAGTAGCTATTCCGTAATAGTAAAATATAAACACATTCGCTATCAGGTAAATTTTTCGAAGCAGAAAAACTCTAGCGATATTGATATGGTATGGGATATTTCTTATTTACGTAGGATTTCATTACTACCCGAGCGTGAGAACTGATGCGAGTATTGCTAAAAGAACACTTGTTCAATCGGTCGCCATTTTTATATCATTTTTGATATGTTATTATCAACTATTTACAATTCTCTAAAAAGAATAATAAACTAATAAGTTGTTCGATAGAAATCCCTCACTCTCCGCCAGATAAAAGCAGCTTTTTTAGCTGCTTTTATCATTTAAGGAATAACTGATTCGAACCGAAGCGCAGGCCGGGGTTCGATCCGGAGGAGGTTTAGGGTGGAGTGTGGGCTTGTGGGGCTAAACCAATCCCGAACGCTCCGCCAGATAAAAGAGATCATACCGAATTCTTGGGGCGACAAAGCGTTCTTGACCAGCCAAAAGCAATCAGTTGTGAGCCATAAGCAATCAGTTGTGAGCCGTAAGCAATCAGTTGTAAGCCAAAAGCAATCAGTTGTGGGCCATAAGCAATCAGTTGTCGGCCGTAAGCAATCAGTTGTGAACCATAAGCAATCAGTTGTCGGCCATAAGCAATCAGTTGTCAGCCGTAAGCAATCAGTTGCGGGCCATAAGCAATCAGTTGTGAGCCGTAAGCAATCAGTTGTCAGCCAAAAGCAATCAGTTGTGGTCCATAAGCAATCAGTTATGAGCCATAAGCAATCAGTTATGAGCCATAAGCAATCAGTTGTGGGCCAAAAGCAATCAGTTGTGGGCCAAAAGCAATCAGTTGTGAGCCATAAGCAATCAGTTGTGAGCCAAAAGCAATCAGTTGTGGGCCATAAGCAATCAGTTGTCGGCCGTAAGCAATCAGTTGCGGGCCATAAGCAATCAGTTGCGGGCCATAAGCAATCAGTTGTGGGCCGTAAGCAATCAGTTGTGGGCCGTAAGCAATCAGTTGTCGGCCGTAAGCAATCAGTTGCGGGCCAAAAGCAATCAGTTGTCGGCCGTAAGCAATCAGTTGTGGGCCAAAAGCAATCAGTTGTCGGCCGTAAGCAATCAGTTGTGGGCCATAAGCAATCAGTTGTTGGCCATAAGCAATTGCAGTTCGCGAACAGAAGACCAAGGAGGCGTCGGCATAGCACTATTATCATCCAGAAATGGGCCATCTGGATCTGTTTTGAAACGTAGTGCTCCCATACGACTTTCGTCATACACGCCTAGCAAATAGTCGATGTCATACAAAGTCGGAGTCTTTTCATTCCGCTCTTTGGCCTGTTGAGCAACTCGCCTTCTCATAAGCATACATCCCCAAGTATCGGGCATACTATCCATGAAAACCCCAAAATTTTCTCTATTGTTTGGAAACTGTGTACCACTGTAGAATTGTATATCGGGATCCAAAAGCCGATGCTGCTCAGAATTCAACCAGTTTCTATCGTACGCAAAGCTAAACGCTTTCTTTCCCTTTCCGAAATGGGTAGAAAGTGTACCGATAGGCTTGGCTTCATCCATTCCCTTCCATTCCGCATAGACATATACATCGAACTTATTCAGGACCATTTCTTATGTCAATAACCCTAAGTCCTGTAATTTTCTTCCAAACACATCATCAGCCCCTAGTTTCAATATGTCGCCCTGTAAACCTAACACCCTGAGAACATTAAAATAAGCTCCTAAAGCCACGCCTGCATCTCCCTTTTCAATCAGATATAAGGTAGATCGAGCTATGTCAGCACGTTCTGCAACCTGCGCAGTAGTCAGCTTACGCCGTTTTCTGGCAAGTTTTAGCTGCTCCCCCATCTCTTCCAAAAGTTGATTGTATCGAGGAAAAATAGTTTACTTTCTTTTACTCATCTTGAAATGATTGCTATTTCAAACAAAAACAACAATTTTGATTGAAATAACAATCAATAAAGAAATAGACTTCCAATATACTCTTGAGCCATATACGCCACGCATGGAAAAGGGCTAACGCATCACCTTCGGCAATGGAAGAAGCTGTCTATATAGTGCAGGTGCATTTCTTGCCTGCCTTACATCAATAGACTACCTCTAGGATGCGCAAAACAAACATCACAAAAAAACGATAGAAATTTACGGAACGAAATCTAAGGTAAGCCACCCCCGAAGCAGCCGTATCAAAAAAACGTAATTGACAAAAGGGTATCAAATTACGCCAATTTTTTAGAGGAAGCCCGATTTTTTTGGCGCGATTTGATACCCTAAAACGGCCTAATTGACATCAAAAACGGCGTCTATATAGCTGAAAAGGCACTTTCCATGAAAATAACGTTTTTCACTAGTGAAGTGAGGCATTTCACTAGTGAAACGTCTTACTTCAATACGCAATTAAGCCGTTTCACTACGCAGTCACGCCACTTCACTAGGCAGTCAAGCCATTTCACTAGGCAGCCAAGCCGTTTCAGTACGCAGTCAAGCCATTTCACCAGGCATTCAAGTCACTTCACTACGCAGTCAAGCCACTTCACTAGGCATTTAAGTCACTTCAATACGCAGTCAAGCCATTTCACTAGGCAGCCAAGCCATTTCAGGATGCAGTCAAGCCGTTTCAGGATACAAACAAGGCTGATGCAGAGACATTTGCCGCAACTTCTCGGCAAGCAAATTGACGTAACATGCCACAGATATAGAAAGATCTAAATAGCGGTTAGCAGTTCTATCCCTTCCAAATATTCAGTACACCATAACCGCGATAAAATTCACAAAAAATCAGCACAAGCCATAATATCCACTCGTTTCGCGACAGGTTTCCGTTATTAAATAGTTTATATTGCAAGAAAAGAAAGCGTTCCGTATACTACTCGAAACGCATTCTCTACCGTTACATTAATACCAGTAAAACAGGTTTTAATGTGGAGGTTGCGGCACTTGCCATTCACCAGCATTAATGCAATTGTAATAAGCGAATGAAGCCTGTCTGTGCGAAAACTGTGCATCAGAAGAGACGCTAAAAAAGTAATCGTACGTCGATTGATACACCCCTTGACAGCTACTTGAAAACGCCTGTACATTGTTTACAGTGACGACTAAAGCATGCTCGTTCTTATCAATCGAAAAAACAGTGGCAGCTAGGGCAATACCCGTGAAGATTAGCGCTTTTTTCATAGAAAAAGTATTTAAGTTTACAAATGTCCACTCAATATACAAATAAAAGTGAAACAAAGAGACAAAATGTTGTACTTTAAGCTAATACAGAAATAAAGTGCTAAAAGTTACCCCTCATCAGCAGCCTGCATACGCCTCAATATGCGCATCACATACAGAAAAAGCAGAAAAAACACCACCGTAAGTGCGCCTAAAACGGGTATGCTATCTGTATTTACGTTCCACGTTGCACCGAACAGGACGATTGTCATGAGTAAAAGGATAATAGGTTTCATAATTTGTTTATAGCTTACACAATGATATACATTAATTGTAAGATCATCAAAAAAAAAATAAAAAATCTTAAATCCAGATTATTGTAAAAAAGGTGTGACCGGCACTAGACAATTAATCGGCATAACAGTATATTAGTCAAACCAATGTAGGCGCAAACAAGAAACGCTAATTTATTTTCTTATCCTACATCAATGGTTGAACATATTTTATGCATGAAATTTGATTCATCAATAAATAAAAGAACAAAAAAATATAAAAGATTATGGCAACATGGAATTTAGACAAGGCTCATAGCGAGCTGGAGTTCAAAGTTAAACACATGATGATTTCCAATGTAAAGGGACAGTTTCAAGACTTCAATGTAACAGTAGACACGCAATCGGCCGACTTAGCGGATGCCCAAGTAACTGTTGAAATAAAGACCAATTCTATCACGACGAAAAATGAGCCGCGCGACCAACATTTGAAAAGTGACGAGTTCTTCAATTCGTCTACCTACCCTGATATTACCTTTACCTCGAAGGAAATCACCAAGGTGGATGATGATGAATTTACCCTGCACGGCGATCTAACGATCAAAGGCGTGACCAAGCCGGCTGTATTCACCGCAGAGTTTGGCGGTTTAGCAAAAGATCCTTGGGGCAATAAAAAAGCCGGATATACTGTTTCCGGAAAGATCAATCGTCAAGATTTTGGATTGACCTGGAATGCCGCACTGGAAACGGGAGGTGTGATGGTCAGCGAAGAGGTACGCTTCCATGCCGATGTACAGTTTGTATTGGCTTAGTTGAACAAGTTCTTTTCATAAAAAAAGCCTAGCAGATAAGTTCATCTGCTAGGCTTTTTTAATGGTTAAGATCGTCTAGGCCATCGCCACTTCCATCAACAGAAACTCCGCATAGCTTGTAGCTTTGATGCGCACCTGCTGCGTATCGGTAATGCCGAGCCCATCTCTATCAGAAAGCGTCTTCTCGTCCACTGTGATCGTTCCACTTAGGTTGAACACATACAAACCCGTGTCTTTCCCCTTAAAGCTATAGAGCTGCTCCTCGCCTGCTTCGAAATGTGCCAAGCTAAACCAAGCATCCTGATGTAGCCAAAGCCCTTCATCGTCCGAAGACGGCGAAATGACCTGTTGTATTTTATTAAGCCTATCTTTTGCGTCCAAGGTCAACTGATCATAGCGCGGTTCCACATTAGACTCGTTGGGGGTCACCCAAATCTGCAAAAAGCGAACCTCCTGATCTTTGTTTTTATTGTATTCACTGTGCGTAATGCCCGATCCGGCACTCATCACCTGCACATCGCCATGGCGGATCACCTCCACGTTGCCCATGCTATCTTTATGCTCCAGATCGCCCTGCAAGGGGATGGAAATAATCTCCATATTGTGATGCGGATGTGCCCCAAAGCCCATCCCTGCCGCCACCTGATCGTCGTTCAACACGCGCAAGGTACCGAAGTTCATCCGCTCGGGATCATAATAGTTGGCGAAGCTAAACGTGTGTTTGGAATGGAGCCATCCGTGATCGGCATGTCCGCGGCTCGCGGCCGCATGAAATACATAATTTGCCATAAGTAAACCTTTCTATTGTTATCTACCCTACAAAGATGCGGCAAAACCATTGCCCTCGCATTGATATAGGATAAGAAATAGCCTAGCGGTGATCTGTATACTGCAGACGTCGCAAACCGCGCGTCAAGTCGGCCAATGCGGCCGGCGAAAGCTGCGCCAGTTTTTGGCCAGCCTCGCGCAAATCACGCAGTTGCGCCAGCGTGCGCACGCCTACCGCCGCCACATCTACCACATCCTGGCTCAGTACATAGGAAAGCAGCAGCTGCGACATAGACATGCCCAGCTCTTGGGCCACGCGCTCCACATTGCGCTTGGCATGCCCCACCTCGCTCGAGGTCAGCTGCAGGTATTTCTCCAACGGCTTATCGATCAACAAACCCTGCGTCAGTGCGCCGCGGCTGATCAGGCCTATACCATTTTTCTGCAATACCGGAAAAACATCTTCCGGTCGCCGATCGAGCAGGCTGTACTGCATCATCACACTCACGATATTGGACTTCTCGGCATAGGCACGGATCACATTTGGGCGGATAGAGGATAAACCATAGTAACGGATTTTTCCCGCCTTGACCAATTCCTCAAAAGCTTCGATGATCTCATCGATCGGATCGTCGATCGTGCCACCATGCAACTGATAAAGGTCTATGCAAGAAGTATGCAGGCGCGATAAAGAAGCCTCCACCGTTTTGATGATATAAGGCTTAGACGCCTTCCAGTCCCAGGTGGTACCATCCGAGCGCCATTGGTTGCCTACTTTCGTGGCAATAACGACTTTGTCGCGCACCGAACGAAGCGCATGTCCAACAAGCTCTTCATTCATGCCCCGTTCATACAGATCGGCCGTATCAAAGTAATTAATACCCGCATCCACAGCCTCCAGCAAGATCTCCGTATTGAGCTTTGTCGTGCCGCCCTTCAGCGACATGCCGCCGATACCGATCGGCGACACCGCTAACGCGGATTTGCCTAATTTAGTTAACTGCATTCGCATCCTTTATCCCTAGCAACTCAATCTCAAACACCAATGCGCTATAGGGCGGAATATCACCACCAGCACCACGCTCGCCATAACCCAGCTCCGAAGGGATATAAAGCCTGTACTTGGATCCTACAGACATTAAAGGAATCCCCAATTGCCAGCCCTTTATCACGCGGTCCAAGCCCAAATCTATCGGCTCTCCCCTGTCATAGGAACTATCGAACACCTTTCCATTGGCCAATGCCCCCTTATAGTGCACCGTAACCTCGTCGGTAGCCGTTGGCTTGGCGCCGCTACCTTCCGTCAACACCTCATAGTAAAGGCCGTCGCTAAGGTGCTTCACCCCAGTCTTATTTTTTATGCTTTCAAAAAAAGTCGTTTCTTCTTTTTTCATGAGGCTCGCTTTCTCTTCTGCTGCTTTTGCAAAAGCAGCTTTGATAATGCGGATACCTTCTTCCTGCCCGATCAATCTGCCGGCCCCCTGCACGCCATCGTTCAAGCCTTTTAAAAAGCTCTCCGGACGAATGCTCACCCCATTGCTCGCCAACGACGAGCCCACATCAATACCCAAAGCGTAAGACACCGAGTCGCTCGCCGATTTCAAATCCTGTGCATGCCCCGTTGCAGCCTGTGTCAAGGCCAATGCCAATACGCAATATCCAATCTTCTTCATGTTATTTACTTATGTTTTTCTACAATTTTTGTCACGATAGCCCGCGTTTCATCGGGATAGTCGACACTTACTTTACTTTTACTATTTAACCACGCCTCAATGGCATATTCATACTTTCGTTTTAAACTATTGATCACCGGCACCCCCATCTGTTCCAAGGCAGCAGCATTCAGATGCTGCTCATATTGGTTCTTCATGGGCACCACCAGCAGCTTCTTATTCAGGTAGAGCGCTTCCGCCGGCGTCTCAAAGCCCGCTCCACACAAAACGCCCGACGCATTGGCCATGCTCTTAATGAAGCTGTCGCTCTGAATGGGGTTGATGGTCACGTTCTTCAGCGTAAACGGCTTCTTGTTGTGCTTGGAATACACGTCCCACTGTACATCTGGAAATTTCGATAGATGTTTCAGCAGGTGCGCATCGTCGTAGGATGGCAGATATACCGTGTAATGGCCCAAATCTTTAGGCTCCAGTTCGCGGATAGATTGCCGGATGACCGGCGTGAAAACATGCTTGCTATAGGCCTTAAAATGAAAGCCATACGAGGTGCTTGTCGGCGCATAGTTCTTCATGATAAACTTGCCCAGCATATCCTTTTCATCGGGCTTTGGACTGGCCGCATCCAAGGCACCAATTTGGTGGCTCAGGCCGATGCAGGGCACATCCCGCGTTTGACAGGCCCAGGCAGAGATAGGCTCGAAGTCGTTGATCACCAAATCGTACTGCTCCACCGGAAGCTGGTTGATCTCCTGCACAAACTTACGTACCGTGGAGCTCATGAACGTACGCCACAAGTCCACGCCGCCCGACTTGCCGAAAATAAAGCTTAAGCCATGCAAACGATACTTTACCTCGAAAGGCAATTGAATATCGGCCTGTATACCACTCACCAGCACATCGACCTCGCCCAAATCCCGTAGTATGGGAATAATGTCCAAAGCCCGGCACAAATGCCCGTTTCCCGTACCCTGAACCGCGTAAAGTATTTTCATAACTGCTCTTTTTTCTCTGCCCCAAAGTACAAATTTTATGCCTAAAACCGATGTAACAATAGGCGCTATTTTAGTAGATTTTTGCGTAGATTTAAAGGAACTAATGCAAACCAATTATGTCTAGAAGAATATGCCTGCTCAGCGCTCCTTTGGCCCTATTGCTCTCCTCTTGGGGATTCTTTGCGCACAAGCTTATCAACCAACATGCCGTGCATACGCTCCCTGCAGAGCTTGCCGTTTTCTACAAAAAGTACATCCAGCTCATCACCGAAAAAGCCGTCGACCCAGATAAAAGATGCTATGTGGATACCCTGGAATCGCCGCGTCATTTTATCGATATCGACGATTACGATCAGGGGCAGATAGACTCCATCCCCATACATTGGTCGCAAGCCAAAGAAAAGTACCAAGAGCGGCAGCTGCGCGCGCATGGCATCATCCCTTGGCAGATACAGCTTACCTACCAAAAGCTTGTTAAAGCATTCCGCGACAAGGAACTGCAGGATATTATCCGCCATTCGGCCGATCTAGGGCACTACCTTGCCGATGCCCACGTGCCCTTGCATACCACGCGCAACTACAACGGTCAATATACCGGACAGATCGGCATCCATGCTTTTTGGGAGAGCCGCATTCCGGAAATGTTTGCCAAGCGCTACAACCTACTGGTGGGCAAGGCGGCCTATATCAAAAGTCCGCTGGACACCGCTTGGCTCATCGTGAAAGAAAGCCACGAACGCGTAGCGGATGTACTCGCTATCGAGCGGCAGCTGGCGCGCGAATTTCCCAAAGACCGGCAGCGCGGCTATATTAAGCGCAACAATATCTTGGTAGCCACCTACTCCGATGCGTACACGGAAAAATACCACGAGCGGATGCAGGGTATGGTAGAGCAACGGATGCGCGCATCCATACGCCGCATCGGATCGTTTTGGTTTTCAGCATGGGTAGATGCCGGGCAGCCTACACTCGATATCAAACGAAAAAGGAACGCTTCCAAAGACACGGTAGAAACCTCGAACAGGAAGATTTTAGGTCGTGATGAATGGCATTGATCGCGCGAGGCGCTGAGCGAAGGTAAAGTCAAAAAAAAAGCGGACGATTATACGTCCGCTTTAAATCTGTGTGTTAATGACACTATTTATCTTTCTTCATACCGCTTACATCGTTTAAAGTGTTTTCCGGTTGTCGTCGGAGTTGGTATCGATCAATTTATTATATGGATCGACACCCACCTCTTTGGGTAGTTCCGAAACGATCAACGAAACCTTGTTGTTGATCTTCGTCACCTTGTGCCTTGCTAGATAGATCTCGTTATCGACATCCGCCTTACCTTCTTTTTTAGGCTCGCCAAACACCGCGATATCGACATAATCCTGCAGCGGTAACGACTGGAATTCTTTCTTGCCCACCTGCTCTTTCAGCGCCTGTCCTTTCACATCCTCATAAGCACGTTTGCCCTTATCGTCTGTGCGGTACTTCTGCACCTTAAAGGTAATATCCACTTGATATTTCCCGTCGGACAATTTCTTGTACGTCGCCGCCTCCACATCATTATCATAGACGGTTATCGTTTCGTACATATCTTTGATCAGATATTGCAAGGAATCTGGCGTATGCTGTTTGAGCAAGTCCACAAACTCCAAAGACGTGGTATAGGGCGCTTCTTGGAAGGCAACACGCGAAACATAGTCCTTCAAGAAGTTATTGAATTTATCTTCACCCATAAAATCGCTCATGGCATACATCACCACGGCTCCTTTATTATAGTGTATATACTGCTGGTTCTCGGTCAGCGTCAACGGATTCTCCTTAAAAGGCTCATTACCGCGGCCGGTAAGGTAACTATCGAGTGATTCCTTGAGGAACTTACGCATCTGAAAATGACCGTACGTCTTTTCCAGCACTTTCAGTGAGCTGTATTCCGCCATAGACTCGGATAGCATCGTCGATCCCTTTACATTGGCCCCGATCACCTGATGGGCCCACCACTGATGGGCCAGCTCATGGGAGATCACGCTGTAGGGATAATCCACGGCATTGGGATTTTCATCGTCCACATGGGCAATAAAACCGATGCCTTCCGAAAACGGAACCGTATTGGCAAATGCCTGTGCGAAAGTTCCATGAGTCACCGGAAATTCGATGATGCGCATCTGGTTAAACTGGTAAGGACTAAACGAGCTACCATAGTATTCCAGCGACTTCTTCATGGAGGCCATCATCCGATCCAGGTTGTACTCGTGCCCCTTATGGTAGTATATCTCCAAGTTCAAGTCCTTCCAACGTTCTTTTTTCACTTCGTAGCGCGCGCTGATAAACGAATAAAAATTGAGCATCTTTTGATCCATTTGGTAATGGAAATAGCGACGATCGCCTTCCTTCCATTCCTTCTGCAGGATCCCCGGTGCTACAGCAATCTGATCGGCATCCGTGCTCACCACCGTTTCAAAGCGTATCCAATCGGAATCGTTGGCAATGTAGGTATTTTGTCGTGCTCGCATATCCGTAGGTTCCGCCATCCGATCGCGGTTGGGCAATCCATACTTCTTGCGTACATCATTGTCCACGAGCTCAACGCCATCTTGGTAACCTATGCTCGGGAAGGAACTATTGTTAACAAAGGTTCCATTCTCTAAAATGGCGGAGCGATCAAACAAAAAGTTGTTCGGCTTATTTTTAACGCGTGAAAACAGTTGCACACTATCGCCTGGCGCCAATGGGCGATCCAGCTTGTAAATATCAAAATCTGCCAAACTATCCTTCAAGACCAATTTGGCTCCGGCCACATGCATAGAGTCCACCAAGTCATTGTAATTGATAAAAATCGAATCAATAGCCACCGATGTTTTATTCTTCAATACATAGTTCACCTTGGCCACAAAATCCCGTTTGGAAGGGTAAATATCCATCTGCACGTAAGCCTGCACAATACGTGGCTGTGCCTTGCCTTGGTATTTTTTGTATTTCTTTTCATAATCCACCTGCTCCTGTTCTTGTTGCTTGGCCGACACATAGCGATCGACTATATTTTTCTCGCGGTAGATGGCAAATCCCAAGCATACGAATAGTACCAGCGCTCCCAACATCGGGATATAGATCACGGCTGTTCCTCGGCTTCTTGCGGTTGCCCAACGATCCTTGATGCTCGAAATAATGCCTCGGCGCCAAAACAACAGCGTAATACCGCTCAGGAACAGCACAAACAAAAACCAATACACCTTGTACCAAATATAATGACGCACATCGCCATAACCATTCATATCGGAATAACTGTAGCCCGGCCCTTGGTTAAATTTAAAAATAGACTGCTCAAGCCCCACTTTGGACAACATCGGCATCACCATAACAATCACCAAGCAGACGAAAAAGCCGATATAGTAGTTCTTGAAAAAGGCATGTATAAACAGCGCAAACAGGATCAACAAGACGTAGTTCATCATATCCAGCACGAAAAGCTCATAGAGGTAATGCCCTATTTCTACCTGAAAATATCCCTGCGAAATTTGGTATCCGATACCGGTCAGCATACTGATGAACAGCACGAGGCAGGCGATCTTGATCATAGCAATAAACTTCGAGATGAATAGCGCCCAGTTGGGAATAGCCGTCGCATCGACCAGCAGATTCATCCGCGCTAAGCTGGAGCGCTGCACCAACAAGCCCGAGAAGAGATAAATAATCAAGGTCAGGAAGAAGCTGTAGATGCTTCCCGTATTGCGCAGCATCATCCAGGTCACGGGATAGGTTTCCGTTCCATAGAGCTGCCCCGCCGAGGAGGTCATCACGGCTACCATCAAAACCGCAAAGATCATCATGATAATGAAAACCCAGTTTTTGATGATATATTTAAAATCGTGTTGCGACAGGTTCCAAGCCGTTTTCAGGTAGGCGAAAAACGAATAATTCAACTTCACCGCCGGCAGATTGACCATCATAATGCTACCAAAATTGTTTTTGGTGACGCGCTTCGGCGCTTTGGCCTTGCCCAGTTGCACACCCGCATAAGAAAAGCTAAACGTGAAGTAGACCAAAGCCAATACCAGCAGCCCTAGCCCACCCCAGATCAACCTGTTGTACAAGATGGCTCCGCGGAAAGGAATGTTGTTTACGTTTTGTTCGTCCACGGTCCAATATTTGGTTTCGTAGCGCATGGCGTCAAACCCGAACGGATCAATGAGCGAAGCCAAAAACTCATTATCCATATTGCTACGCAGCTGCCCTAAGAAAGCATCGAGCACGAAAAGAAAGATAATGAATATAAAGCCTATATAGATATTCCGCGTATAGGTAACCAAGGCAAAGACAATGGCACCAAACAAGATCAAGTTAGGAATAACAAAGTAGAAATAGGCCTGTAAAAATGACCAAGGATGGTTGGGACCAAGCAAATCTGGATTTACATTGGGAAGCAATTGAGCGGCTAAAAAGCCTAGCGTTGTCATGCACACAATGAGCACCGTGATACAGAGGGAGCTGAGAAACTTAGCCGACAGGTACGATGTTTTATCTAACGAATAGGAATAGAGCACATGGTGTACACCGTATCGGAAATCACGGTAAATCGAGGCCCCTACAATCGTAGGAAGAACAAAATAAACAAAGATCGACAGGGCATTTAACATGCCGCTCACGCTCATCGGCGAATTGGCATACACCGGACTGGAGGTCGTTGCCGTAGCTTGGTCGAGCACCCCCAGACTGCTTCCCATCGTGAACAGTGCGAACACAAAAAAAACGGCTCCATAAATGTAGAACGCCGGATTCTTAAACCAACGTTTTAGCTCAAATGCAAAAATGGCACTAAACATGTAGGGCTTCCTGTTTGAGGTTTACAAAATAAACATCTTCCAGCACCGGCTTGGCATCGCGCACCGAATCATCGGGCTTCACGTCGTGGTACAGGCGTATGTTCAACGAGTTATCGGGGTTATAATTGGAGGAAATCACATTATAGCGTTTGCTCTCGGCATCAAAATCCACGCGATCGATGGTCTTGGTCCATATCTTACCAGCCAACATATCCTGTCCCTGCTGTGCCGTACCGCGATACAACAATCGACCGCCATTGAGGATGGCCAGCTCGTGGCACAGCTCGCGCACATCATCCACAATATGGGTAGAGAAGATAACCGTATTGTCCGTACCGATCTCGCGCAGTACGTTCAGAAAACGCTGCCGTTCTGCCGGATCCAGCCCTGCTGTAGGCTCATCCACAATGATCAACTGTGGTCGGTTCAGCAGCAGCTGCGCAATACCGAAACGCTGCTTCATGCCCCCGGAATAACCACTCACACTTTTATCCCGCACATCATACAGATTGGTAATCTCCAACACCTCTTGGATCATTTTCTTCCGATCTGTTTTTCCCGTTATGCCCTTCAGTTGGGCAAAGTAGTTCAACAGCTCTTCTGCGGATATATTGGGGTATACGCCAAATTCCTGCGGTAGATAGCCCAGCACTTTGCGTAAACTCATCTTATCTTGCAGCACATCGATATCGCGAAAGCGTATGGCACCGGCATCCGGCTGTTGCAAGGTCGCGATCGTCCGCATCAGTGACGACTTCCCGGCTCCATTAGGACCCAATAGACCAAACATACCCTTGCCTATTTCGAGGTTGATATTATCCAGTGCTTTCACACCATTTTTATACGTTTTCGTTAATTCGGTTATTTGTAAACTCATCGGCTATAGTTTTATTATTTTCTACATTAGTAGCCCCATCGGCGATTTTGTTACAGGGTTTTCTATATTTTTTCACCGACGTTCTTCGGGCTTTCGCCTAATTTTTACCTCCACTTACCTAAAATAGCTATCAGAAATACCTTACAGCAAGTTACTTTGCAAAAAACACGCAATAACGATGGGATGGTTTTCAAAATTTAATAAAAAGGAGCTACCAGCGGTGCAGGTAGAGCCAGCAGCGCTAGCGCCCGACGGCGCATCGGTACCTAAAGTGGAACACAGCCAACTGAATGGCGCTTCGGTGCACGATAATCAAGGTATATTTTTGATCTATGCCTACCTGCAGCAAGATTTCGAGGGGCGCGGCTTTAACGACGCCCTAATCAGCCCCGATGAGGGCTACAAAAACGATAATCTTCGCCTGATAAAATATGATCTGGAAATCCTGATCCACCAAGTAAAGACCTATCACGAATCCCTGATGAAAGACATTGAATTTCATATACATTCTCGCGGGCGCGCTGGGCTAGTGGACTTGGTAGATGAACTGAAGATCAAGCAGACCGACCTGCAGGCGCATATCGGGAAAGTCGCCGCCTTTGAAAATTCATTGGAAACGGATACCGGCCTATGTGAGCGCGCCGTACTGGCCTACAAACGCGGATTTATGAAAGGGATGGCCTCCATCACGCAAGCGTATTTATTATCCAAAAAATTCTAGCACATGAAAGACTGGTGGTTAAAATTCGGCTGCTTCCTAACGGGATTTAATTACAATCTCGTTAAAAATTCCAGTGAACAGTCGTCAAAAAACGTAAAAAAATATACCTCAGCCATGCTGCTGATTACCTTGGTTTGGTTTTTCATCGGTTACAGCTTTGCTACGCGATACCTCCACTTCGGCATGGTGGGCGGCCTCGCCGGAGCCTTATTGATGTGTTTTGTCATTATACAGATCGAGCGCATCATTATCCTATCCACCAAGGTAAGCGCCTGGTCCAGTGGTTTCCGTATCCTGCTGGCCGTGGTGATGTCTATCTTAGGCGCTTTTATTATGGATCAAATAACCTTTAAAGACGACATCGAGCTCCGCAAGGCTCAGGTGATGGACCAACGGGTGAAACTGGCCGTCAAGCAATCCGAGGACGATCTGCAAAAACAGATAGCTGGCTTAGACAGCATGATCGCATCGGCCACAAAGAAATACGATGCCGTAAGCCTGGACCTCAAAAAGAACCCGGTTATCGTGACCACCTACACCAACAGAAGTGTCACGAAGGACAACACCGGTAAGGAGCTCAACAGTACGCAGTCTACCAACCGTTCGGTAATGGAGAACCCCAAGAAAATAGAAATGGAGCAACTCCATAAGCAGATCGAAACCCTGCAGAGCAAGAAATTTGAGCTAGCGGCCTCCATTACCACCATTAAAGAACGCAAGGAGAAAGAACTGAAGGCTTCCACCGGATTTCTCGACGAACTTACGCTCTTGCATGACGTGGTAACCTCCTCAAAAATTGGTATATTCGTTTATCTGCTGTTCATGTTGTTCTTCCTGGCCATCGAGCTTTTTGTATTGGTCATGAAGCTGACGGATCGGGAGTCGGATTACGATAAGCTCTTGCAGCATCAAACCAACATCCGGATGCAAATGTTGGAAAAGCTACAGCTTCCGGAAACAAGGTAAACATCTAATTGTTGTATTATTAAACGTATTAAAATAGAATCACTATGTCAATTAAAGAAACATTTTTCGTCAATGGCGAGAACCTCCTGAAAAAGATCAAAGAAATTATTGCCGAAGGGAATGTGACCAAGATCAGCATATCCGACAAATCAGGCAAAGAGTTAATGAGCTTCCCGGTTACCATCGGTGTGGTAGGTGTGGTATTTGCACCCATCTTCGCGGCCATCGGTGCCTTGGCTGCCTTACTAACCGAGTGCAAGATCACCGTAGAAAAGCAAAAAGATGATACCCCTCCACCTGCCGACAAGCAAGAAGGAACCATCATCGAAGTAAAATAACCCCTAAAGAAACAAGGCCGTAGGAGCTTGCCCAGCTTCTACGGCCTTCTATTGCGTCAAACCCTCCAAAACCTTCCTGCCCCTATCGTTGTTCCCTTTGAAAATAAGAAAGGAAAAATTATGGCAGAAAAAAAAATAGGCATACTTGTCGGATCGTTACGAAAAGAGTCTTTCAGTAAAAAAACAGCACATTTCTTCATAGAAAACGCACCTGCTGGCTATCAACTCGAGCTTATCGAGATCGGTCAACTGCCGATCTACAACCAAGATTTTGATGAAGAAGGCAGCCCTGCGGCATACAAACCCTTCCGTGATAAAATAAAAACGTTGGATGGCGTTATCTTCATTACCCCGGAATACAATCGATCGGTTCCCGCCGTGCTCAAAAATGCGCTCGATGTTGCGTCGCGTCCTTACGGCGAAAGCAGCTGGGATGGTAAGCCCGCACTGGTCGTCTCCACCTCCATTAGCAACATCAGCGGCTTTGGCGCAAACCACCACCTTCGGCAATCGCTGGTTTTTCTCAACATGCCCACGCTCCAACAGCCCGAGGTTTACATCGCCAACATCCAAGAGCTATTTGACGACAAAGGCAAACTGAGCAATGCCGAAACCGCCAAATTCTTAAAAGATGCACTAGCGGCGTTCGTTGCGTTCGCAGAGAAATTTTAAGCGCCCGATTTACAAGAGATGCTCGTATAAAACATATTGGCGAGGCCTGCACACACCAAGCAGCGCCTCGCTTTCCCTTCCGTCTTTTCAAAACTATTTATCGTTTCTCACGTTATCATTACAAACAATAATACCTTATTGTATGCCGACACTATTCGAATATAATGTACGTAAAGCAGACAACGCCTATTGGGCTTTCGCCATCCACGATGGACACCATATCAGCCCTGCCTTGGAAGGCTACTACCAGCTCAACGAGGAGGAGCGTCTGCGCGAAGAGGATCCTCATACCGGCTGTATGGTCGAGCTTCCCTGTAATCAGTTTATTGTCCATACCTCCCGCTTTCAGCTGGATATCAACCGAAAGCTAGAGCAAGCCATCTATCGCAGCCCTGACATGGCCTGGGGACTGCAGGTATATAAAGAGCTACCTCCAAACTCGTTACTCCAACAGCTAGCCGATGATTACCAAGCTATTTACGCGCAAATCGATCAATGGATCGAGGCAACCATCGCGCAGCACGGCTACTTTATAGCCTTTGATGTGCACAGCTACAATGCCAAGCGACAAGGTCCCGATGAAATCGTCGACGAAGTAGCCAACCCGCAGATCAATCTGGGTACCTTATACAATGCTGAAAAATGGCGTCCGGTTATCGAGCAGTTTATAGCGAGCGTTTCTGCCAACCAAGTGCTTGACCAAAACATCGACATTCGGGAAAACGTTAAATTCAAAGGCGGACAGCTCGCGCAGCACCTCCTGCAAAAATATGGAGACAAGGGCTGTGTGCTCTCCGTTGAATTTCGGAAAGACTTTATGGATGAATGGACTGGAGTCCCCTTTATGCCGGTCGTGCAAGCCTACAAGCAATTGCTGATGCATGCGCTCAACGATCTACAAAATATGCTGCCCTATGGAAGCACAAGATAAAATACTGCCGCAGATATTACGAGCGATCAAAGACAACAGCCCCATCCATAAACAGATACCGAATACCGGGAAAATAGTCTTCAACAAAATCGTTCCGTATATCTTCATCTATAGAATGCCCTTTGCGGGAAAAGATCGCTTATTGGCTGAATTGGCAAAATCCGAATTGGCCAGCGTGATCTTTATTCCGGAAAAATCGAGCTACGACATCAGTGGCTGGATCCGCAAAGTGGCCAAAGCACTAGCCGAGGAGTTTGGCACTTGCTTACTGGTAGAGGTATGGAATGCCGACGAGGAGGAGCAGACCAGTGATGTAGCCGTGCACCTCGCGCAAAAGAATGTGCTCGACCTTGCCGAATACCTAGCAAAAAATATCCGTACGGAATCACCCGAACTACTTGTTGAGCTCAAAAAAGGGAACAAGCTGCCCAGCCCTCCAGATCGCCCGGCTTTGGCCGATGCGCAGGATGCCAAGGATAATCTCGTGCTGTCTTTGGGTCTATCCATCCGAAAGCGCTACGAGGACACCGATGGCAAGCATCTTCCGCTCCTGCTCCGCAATATGCGCGAAGGATTGGCAAAAAGCCTCTCTCGGCTGTTCTTTGAGTTTGTGCGGGTGCATACCAATGTGCGCGCGGCACATTTCAAAATGAAAGTGCACGAACGGCTCAACGAACAGATTTACGAGATCGACGCCGTATTGGCCAAAGAGAGCCAGAAGTTCGACTTTCTGCTGTTGACCACGCCGATCAATGCCAACGATGCCTGGCTACAGTTCAAGAAGGAGAAATTCCGGAAGACACCGAAATTCCATTATCGGCCCATGCCCATCGATCCGGATATTGTCAAGCGCAGCTTGTACAACCTACGCATCGAAGATATCTACGACCCCACCATTGCCTATCTATTTCGGGATAAGCGTCGCGAATTGGATGATATGATGACCATGTTGGCCTCGCGCGGCACGCCCGACTTCAAGTATGGTAGCCTGATGGTGTTTGGCAACGTCAGCGATAGCCTCTATGAGCTGGCCAAAGCATTGCTTATTGCTATCGACAGCATCCCGCAAACGGAAAGGTATGATGAAGATGAGCTCGACGCCCATCAATTTGCGCAACTGGCCAAGGAGGAAATATCTTTCTTGCAACAGCAGGCACCAAGCTTCAGCACCAGTGTACGGATTAGGGACGACATCTCCGGCGTGATGGTTAACCATGGAGTGCTCAATATCAGCAAGCAATACCGGATCAGCCGTAAACGTGCACAGGCACTGATCCAACATGAGGTGGGAACACACATCATCACCTACTTCAACGGAAAGGAGCAGACATTCAGCTTATTTCGACAAGGCGTGCCGGGCTACGAGCAGCTGCAGGAAGGCTTGGCCGTATTGGCCGAATACATGGTCGATGGACTCACCAACGAGCGCCTGCGTATCCTCGCGGGACGCGTGCTGGCCGTGCGATACATGCTGCTGGGACACAGCTTTGTGGAAACCTTTAACATGTTGCACGAAGAGTTTCGATTTGACCAAGAAACGGCCTTTACCATGTCCATGCGCGTTTACCGCTCTGGCGGCCTAACAAAAGACGCCCTGTACCTCCAAGGCTTTATGGAGTTGATTGAATACATTCAGGAAGGCAAGGATCTGGATATCCTCACGATCGGCAAAATACGCGAAGACTACCTGCCTATTATTGCCGATCTTATGCAACGTGGCATCCTAAAACAACCTTTGCTAAAACCCCGTTACTTGCAAGAGCCCTATGTCAACAAACTGAAAGACGTGCAGCATTTTGCAAGCATCTTTAAAATGATAAATTACTAGCATGTATATATGAACATCGCATTCTTAATCAACCAAACCCATAAAGAAGAAGTCAGTTTCACGACCACTTTATTGGCATTTAAGGCCCACAAACGCGGCCACAAGATTTTTTACATCGGCTTGGCCGACTTCTCCTATCATGGCGAGCATAGCGTTGGCGCACATTGCCGGATTTTAGAGCCCAGCGAGGAGATCGCCAACGAAGAAGAACTGATGGCCAACCTACGCGACAAAAAGAAGGAATTTGTCGATGCCAAGCAAATGGATGTTCTTTGGATACGCTATGACCCCGTGCTGGACATGATCAGTAGGCCATGGGCATCGGCCACGGCCCTGCAGTTTGCCCAGCTGATCAAGCGCCAAGGCACTTGGGTGATCAACGACCCCGATAAGCTGGTGGAAGCCACCAATAAGCTTTATCTGGAGTATTTCCCGAAAAGCATCCGCCCGAAGACGGTCATCACCCGCAGCTACGACGACGTGGTGCAGTTCCTAGACCAACAGGAAGACCAAATTATCCTGAAGCCGCTGAAAGGTTCGGGTGGAAAAAACGTGTTTCTCCTAAAAAAAGATGAACGCCATAACCTCAAGCAGACGGTCGAAGTAATTGCCCGCGATGGATATCTCTTGGCGCAAGAATACCTGCCCGCAGCAACAAATGGCGATATCCGCTTTTTCTTGGTCGATGGAAAACCGCTAGTCGTGGATGGCAAGTATGCCAGCGTAAACCGCGTGCAGCAGAAAGGCGATATCCGCAGCAATATACACCAAGGCGGCAAAGCCCAAGCAGCAGCGATTGACGACAGCATCCTCCACACGGTTAGTCAGGTATCCGACAAATTGAAAGAAGACGGCATGTACTTCGTCGGACTGGATATCGTTGGCGACAAGATTATGGAGATCAATGTATTTAGCCCGGGTGCGCTCATGCACGCCGGACAGCTCAATGGCGTGGACTATGCCACCGCCCTACTCGAAGATATCGAGCGAAATTATAAACAACGAAGTCAAAAATAATAGCCATGAAAAAAGGCATCTCAACGGATGCCTTTTTTCCTATATAAAACTTTAATTTCTAAGCACTAATCTGCGCTAACTTCCTTTCCCAACGTCGATGGTGGTATCACCCTTACTTCGCGCTCCGTTTCCTTTAATTCCACATGCACGGCAAACTCGGAGGGCTCAATGGGCACCCCCTTATAGGCCGCGTATTCTCGCGTATACGTCGCTCCCAGATACAGGATGGCCGCCGTGTAGTATACCCACAACAAGATAAGTACAATGGAACTAGCGGCACCATAAGTAGATTCTGTGCTCGAGTTTTCGATATACAAGCCAATGCCAAAGCGACCAATAACAAAAAGCAAAGCCGTAAACAAAGCCCCCGATCGCACGGTGCGCCATTGGATATTCACGTCAGGCAACACCTTAAAGATGACGCCAAACAAGACGAAGATCACACCAAAGGAAATCAAAAAATTGATGGAGCTGAACAAAAAGACGGTAATCTCTGGAAAAAAACGTTGCAAACGATCCGTGAAAGCAAGGATAACGCCATTGACAATCAACGTCACGACCAACAAGAAACCAAGGCCAATAACCAAGGAAGAGGAAAGCAAACGATCTTTAATCAACTTGACCCAGCCTTTTTTTACTTTGGGACGAACCTGCCAAATTTTGTTGATAGAGTTCTGTATATCGCCAAATACGGTGGTGGCCCCAAGCAGCAAGGTTACCGCGCTGATGATTAACGCCATGGTCGATTTACCCGACAGCGAAAGGTTAGCAATCACTTCCTGCACCTGCTGCGCGGCACGCGCGCCAACGAAACCACGCAGCTCTTCATACACCTTTCCCTGCGTAGCATCTTGTCCGAGAAACACGCCGGCCAAGGAGATGATCAGCACCAACATAGGCCCTAACGAAAACACCGTGTAATAGGCCAGCGATGCACTGAATTTCAACCCATCCTCGCCCATAAATCCCGTTACAGAATTTTTCAAGATGGTAAAATGCGATTTTACTGTTTCCAATTTTCCCTTTGCCATAAGCTACTTTATTCATTTTGTTCAGCTAAAGAACCCTATTGTGCATAGAAAAGTTTAGAAAAAATCCGTCCGTTAGGATAAACCCTGTACTTTTGTGTCTCAAATAGCACCATGTACAACTTTAAAAATGACTACGCCGAAGGCGCGCATCCCCGTATATTAGACAAACTAGGTAGCAGCAATTTTGAGCAGGAGCTGGGCTATGGCGACGATCGTTTTTCGGAAAAAGCGAAACAGGCCATCCGCGCCAAGATCGGCCATGCTGATGCAGCCGTATATTTCGTGTCGGGCGGCACGCAGGCCAACCTCTTGGTTATTTCCCATGTCCTACGTCCGCACGAGGCGGTTATCAGTGCTAAAACGGGACACATCTATGCCAATGAGACCGGAGCCATCGAAGCTACCGGCCACCGTGTGATCACCGTTGATCCGGAAAACGGAAAAGTAACGCCCTCCGCTGTCGCCGCCGTGATTGCTGCGCATCAGCTGCGCCCACACGTGGTGAAGCCCAAAATGCTGTACATCTCCAATTCAACCGAACTGGGCACAATTTATCGTAAGGATGAACTGATAGCCCTGCATGCGGCGTGCAGGCAACATGGTCTGCTGCTGTTCATGGACGGCGCTCGCTTGGGACACGCCTTGACCGCAACAGACAACGACCTATCCCTTGATGACGTAGCCAGTTACACCGACGTATTCTATATAGGCGGAACAAAAAATGGTGCCCTGCTTGGGGAAGCCATTGTTTTTCCGACAGCACAGCTAGCCGATGACTTTGATTACAGCCTCAAACAAAAGGGTGCTCTACTGGCCAAAGGCAGGATATTAGGCATACAGTTTCTCACGTTGTTTGAAGATAACCTCTACTTCGACCTGGCGAAGAAAGCCAACGATAGCGCCCAACAGATTGCTGATAGTATCAGCACCAGTGGATTTTCATTCCTAACGCCTCCACAAACCAATCAGCTGTTTCCCATATTACCCAAAAAGCTGATTGAGCAACTTTTTGCCAAGTATGCCTTTTATGTGTGGACAGAAATCAATCAAGAATACGCCGCTGTGCGTATTATTACTTCGTGGGCAACCGATGCGACACAGGTAGATAATTTCTGTCAGGACATTCAGACCCTGTCAAAAACATTAACGTAAGAAGACAACATGGATGCTTCCACGCTATTGATCTTCCATTCCTACTACCGTTGGGTAGTGCTACTCGCGATGTTGTTTCAATTGGCGTGGCTTTGGTGGAACAACAGGTGCCAAACGGTCTTTCTCCAGAAACACTTTTATATTGTACTTGGTTTAAGCATACTTTACGATATACAGCTGCTTATAGGCTTCTTGCTCTACTTTCACTCTCCGCTGGTCGATGCTTTCTTACAAAATGTGGGGCTAGGCATTAAAAATAGGCAACTTCGCTTTTTCGGCTTAGAGCATGCGAGTGTCATGAGCGTAGCATTGCTACTCAGTAATATAGTGGCTTTCCGTTGTGCGAAAAAAGTCGGGCAGCAACATGTTTTTAGATATGTGTTAAGGTGGTATATAGCGATTTATCTGCTTGTCCTGAGCTCCGTTCCCTGGTCTTTTTCGCCATTGACGAGCCGCCCAAGTTTCCGCTAGGTATCCAAAAGATCAATGTCGTTAAATTTTTACAATTCGCATCGACATATCCCTCACACTTTTCGCTACTTTAGCGAAAAAAACATCACTAACACCAATATGCGAAAACTCTGCACCGTTCTACTGGCCAGCATCTACTTTGTTGCGCCAGCCCAAGAGCAAAAAAAGCAGCACGACAAGGCAAATTATGGCTTAGCTGCAAAATTCTCGCCCACAAAACTCCAAAATCTTATTTTTTCTACGGACGTACGCCCCAACTGGATCAACCATTCCGATCGTTTTTGGTACGAATACCGCACATCCACCGGCAAGAACTGGTATGTGGTCGATCCGCAGGCAAAATCACGTCAACTTCTTTTTGATAATGCCGACCTCGCCGCACAGGTGACCAAAATTGTCAAAAACCCCTTCGATGCACAGCATCTAGCCTTGGAAAACCTAGAGTTCACAGATGATGAAAAGCGGATCCGCTTTGACGTGAAAAGCAGCAAGGATACCGTAAAAAGTAAAGAGGAAATCGCCAAGCTGAAGAATAAGTCGGATACCCTCAAAAAGAAAGTATTCTACTTGGAATATGACCTGGCGACCAAACAGGTGAAAGAGCTGGACGAAAGCAGCAAAGAGAAAGCTAAACCCTACTGGGCAAGCCTCTCTCCGGACACCAGCCGTGTATTCTTTGCCAAGAACTACAACCTGTACTGGATGGACAAAGAAAATTTTGCGAAAGCGATCAAGGACGATAAAGATTCAACCATCGTGGAGCATCAATTTACCACGGATGGGGTGCAGCACTATGCTTGGGGCGGTGATCAATACAGCACCACGACCGGTGGCGATAAGGATGATGATGAAACCAAGAAAAGACAACCCGTGCGTTTACTTTGGTCGCCGAACGGACAACATTTCGTGCTGACCCGTAAAGACAATCGACACCTCAGCCCCTTATGGGTCATCAACAATGTAGGTCTACAACGCCCTACCTTGGAAACCTATAAATACTTGATGCCTGGCGAGACCGACTCGACAGAAGTCGATATGTATCTGTTCAATGCACAGGACCTCACATCGAAAAAGATCGCTGTCAATGCCTTCAAAAACCAAACAGTAGGTATTTATAATAAAGATGCCGATAAGTCCAGCTATAAAGGAAAATATTACATCAGCTACTGGTTGGGCGATAACGAGGAATTCTACATCAACCGATCCAGCCGCGATCTGAAACGCATCGATATCGTCGCGGTCAACATCAACGGCCAAACCCGCACCTTGGTGGAGGAACGATCGAATGTGTATCTTGATATCAAAAAACCCTACTTCATCAAAAACGGCAGTCAATTTATCCACTGGTCACAACGCGATGGATGGGGGCATTTTTACCTATACAACAAAGATGGTAAGCTTGTGAAGCAATTGACTAAGGGCGAGTTTAACTGCAATGACGTCACCGGCTTTGATGCCGCCACACAGCAATTCACCTTTACTGCCAATGGCAAAGAGCGCAGTGAAGATCCCTACTACCTGCATCACTATGCCTTGCCGATTGCCGGTGGTGAACCGAAGCTATTGAACAAAGGCGATTTTGACCACCAAGTGGAGGTGAGCGAAAGTGGAAAGTTCTTTATCAACAACTCTTCCCGCGTAAACTCCGTTCCGCAATCCAACTTGTACAGTTCAAGCGGTCAACTGATCATGAAACTGGAAGAAGCTGACTTGGATTTACTATTCGCGGCGGGATACAAATTTCCGGAGCCTTTCAAAGTGAAAGCTGGCGATGGTATTACCGATCTATATGGTGTGATGTACAAGCCTTTCGACTTTGACTCTACACAGGTGTACCCTATCGTAGAGTATGTATACCCAGGACCACAGACGGAAGCCGTAAACAAAGCCTTCGGCCGAAGTATGGACCGTATCGATCGTCTTGCACAGATGGGCTTTATCGTGATTACGGTAGGTAACCGTGGAGGGCATCCTGACCGCTCAAAATGGTACCATACCTATGGCTATGGCAATCTACGCGATTACGGCTTGGAAGATAAGAAAGTTGCTGCAGAGCAGCTGGCCAACCGTTACGATTTCATCGATATCAATCGTGTAGGCATCACCGGACATTCCGGCGGCGGATTTATGTCTACCGCAGCCATGTTGGTGTATCCCGACTTTTTCAAAGTTGCTGTCTCGGGTGCTGGAAACCATGAGAACAACATCTACAATCGCTGGTGGAGTGAACGCCACCACGGTGTGGCCGAGAAAGTAAGCGCCAAAGGCGATACCACCTTCTCCTATCAGATCGAAAAGAATACCGAGCTGGCTAAAAACTTGAAAGGAAAGCTCCTTATCGCCACAGGTGATATCGATAACAATGTGCATCCGGCAAACTCCATCCGTATGGCCGAGGCACTGATCAAAGCCAACAAACGTTTTGATTTCGTGCTGTTGCCAGGACAACGTCATGCCTTCGGCAACATGACGGAATATTTCTTCTGGAAAATGGCCGACTACTTCGCCGAGCACCTCCTGGGTGACTCCAACCGCGATGAAGTTGACATCACCGAAATCAATCGAGAGCAGCCGCTCCGTAGATAATAAAAAAGGTTAGCAGCACAACAAGCTGCTAACCTTTTTTATTCCAAGCGACTATCTTTCCCTAAGACAAGAAATTCAAGCGCCTATTGGAAATACAAATTTCTGCGCTACATTTGTTATTATCAACAATGTAAACTTAATCGTCATGAAAATTGTCAAATTTATCTTCAGCCTACTTTTCGGTTTGATGTTTATCAACGCGGGGCTCAGCAAGTTTTTCAACTATATGCCCATGCCCGAGCTTACGCCCGAGCAAATGGAAATCTTCGCCGCCATGGAAAAACTAAAGTGGATTACACCTTTGGCGGGATTGGTCGAAATTATCGGCGGACTGTTGTTTATTTTCCCACGTACACGTGCGCTAGGCGCTATCGTCATCTTGCCGGTAATGGTGGGTATCGTGGTGCATAATTACACCTTCGAGCCGAGTGGACTGGCCATCGCCGTTCCGCTATTACTGATTAACATATGGATGATTATCGATAACCGTGCAAAATTTCAGCACCTGCTCGACAAGAACTAGCTTATAAAAAATGCCTCGTTTCAGGATTGATCCAAAACGAGGCATTTTTTACAGCTATACCTTAAATCGCTACTGCCATACGCACATAACCCAAGCCATTTCGTTCAAAGGGGCTTCCCACTTGTCGCATACCTACGCGCTTGTAATAAGATACCGCCGATAAGCGCGCATGGCACCAAATCGAAGAGATCTTCCATTCCTCGGCATAAGCAAATACTCGGCGCAACATCGCAGTTCCCACACCCTTGCCCCGATAGTCAGCCCGGACGGCAAACTTCCTAAACTGCAAACCGTCGCCCGTAGCGAATAGGGAGATCACGCCCACCAGCTTATTATCGTGGTAAGCGCCAAAATGAGTCGCCTCAAAATCCCCGTCGATCATCACATCCGCAAGTGTGCCAGCGGGGTACAGCACCACTTGGCGCAAACGCCAGGTGACGGCAGCGGTAACCTGCTCAATGACCAAACCTTCCATTATTTCCAATAGCCGCAACTATCGCTTGTAGATATTAAAAAAGGCCAATACCCTCGATTGGTCGTAGCTTTCTCCGGCCTCCAACGAACCACTGTCGCGCACCGCAAGCACCTCGCCCTGACCATTCAACACGATAAAAAATGGATAGCCCAGTGCAGCACCATCCGGTGCATAGCGTTTAAATACCGCTTCGTTTTTATTCTCTTTAGAATAGTTGAGGTGGTAGTACAAAAAGTCGCTTTCCAGCAAGGCGCTAATCTTCGCATCGCTATGGATGTAGTTGTTAAAACGAAGGCACCAAATGCACCAATTTCCACCAGCCTGAATGATCAACGTTTTACCATCTTTCTTGGCAATCTGCAGTAAGCTATCAATATCTGCTTGCGCATTAGCCTCTGGGTGGTAAGGCTTTGCCAGCTCCTCCGACTTGGCAACTGCCGTGGTTTGTGCCTCGGCCACGCTCCATGCACAGGCAAAGAAGAGTATAAACACACCTGTAATCAGCTTTTTCATATCCTATTTTTTTAAAACTAAGGTAGTAAAATTATCGATTCTTAAGACCTTCCTAGCTATCGCCAAAAGAGGGCATTAATTCTTTCTTGCCTTTTCTAGCTCTTTTACAAAGTCCTTCCCCCAATAATGTATATCGTAGTATTTTACTTGGTCATACAGCCTTTTAATGCGTGCGGCGCGTTCATCCTCCGGCATCAGCAAGGCCTTCAGCAGGCTCTCTTTCATACTCTTGGTATCATAAGGGTTGGTCAAGATGGCGTAGGGCAGCTCCACGGAAGCTCCGGCAAATTCAGAAAGCACCAAGGCGCCATCGCCACCGATAATACCTTGCGCCGCCACATATTCCTTCGCCACGAGGTTAAGTCCGTCGCGTAAGGGCGTAATCCAGGCGATGTCGCTACTGGCATAGAGGCTTACCACCTCCTCAAAAGGCAAGGCTCGATAAAAATACTGTATGGGCACCCAGTCCATCGTCGCAAAGCGACCGTTAATCTCGCCCACCGCGCGGTTCACTTCATCCCGTATATCATCGTAGATCTTCATGCCTTGCGAAGGCGGTGTACAGATGTTGACCAGCTCCACTTTTCCACGATATTCTGGATACTCTTCCAGAAACTCACCAAAAGCCTGTATTTTTTCCAACGGGCCTTTCACATAATCCAAGCGTTCTACCGAGAGAATGGTATTCATCTCCTGCCCCGATTTTTTCACCAAAGCACGCTCGATCTTCTTGCGGATATCGCTCTTCTTCAAGATGCTCTCCACTTTTTCCATATTGACGCCCACGGGCTGCGCCCCCAGTCGTATTTGCCTTCCATCAATCTCGATGATCTTTGTCATCTGATCGACCCCTAGGGCACAGCTATAGGTCAGAAACTGCTTCGCCGCATTGATTTTCTTGATCACCTTAAACGGTGTGTGGCTACGCAGCACATCGATAAAGTTTTCGACATAGCGCGGAATATGGAAACTGATAAAATCGCAAAGTAGCAAGCTGCCTATAATCTCCTTACGCCAAGGGATGATATTAAAAATATCCGCTGCCGGAAAAGAGGTGTGGTGAAAGAACCCAATGCGCAAATCTGGCCGCAAGGCTTTTAGGTAAGCCGGCACCATCCAAAGGTTGTATTCGTGTATCCATACCAAGGCGTCCTGATCTGCCTCTTTGGCGATACGCTCCGCAAAAATACGGTTGATCTTCAGGTAATGCTCCCAATCGTCATGGTTGAATTTTGCCTTGTCGACAAAGGAAAAAATAGTTGGCCAAAAAGCCTCCTTGGAAAATACCCGGTAAAACTTGTCGATATCTTCTTTGGGAAGACTGATGGTCGAGGCCACCAAGTTAGGATACTTATCCTCATCGATCAACTCGTTCGGCACCTCGGGGCGATCTTTCTGTTGCACCTCTTCACCTATCCATATACCCGATCGACCTTTCTCGAAAAGTCCGAGCAGCGAGGGAATAATACCATTCGGACTCTTTGGCGACACCCGAATCGACTTGCCGTTGACCAACTCCTGCTCGAAGGGCAATCGATGGTAGACTACTACCAATTGGTTGGATCCTTTTTTTGGTTGCAGCATCTTGCGCTTGCGCATTTCCTCCGCATATTTTGTGAAGGATGGAAAATGAGCGAAAGACTCCATAATACCGCCAGCACCGGCTTCCGTCGCCTGATAGACCAATGCGTCGTTGGCCGTCTGTTCGATCAGGCCGGCCTCTGCTTGTCCCACAACCACGCCTTTATAGCCCGTGCGGTAAAGCGAAAGGTCATTTAAGGTATCACCCGCCACCAGCACATCATCGGCATCCACATGCAAATGCTCCACCAAGGCCTTTAAGGTACTCCCCTTGTTGACGCCCCGTGGCAACAGGTCCAAGTACTTGTCTACCGAGGTAATCACATCACAGTCAAAGCTTTCCGCTACTTTATAGATGGCATCCAAATTGGCCTCTGCATCATAGAAAAAAGAGCAACGCCGTTGCTGGGGCACCTCTTGGAAGGTAACTGCTGCCACTTCCAACACTTTCTCGCGTATGGCATAGGTGGAAGGCCAACGGGCTTCAATATCCGTCTGTATAGAGGCGACCGGCTCCAGCGTCAATCCGTTGACAACCGTTGCCCCCACGTCAGCAATAATATAGTTGGGGCGTGGGATCAGCGGATCGTTCAACAGGGGAATGACCGACTCTACCCCTCTTCCGGTAACAAACACCAGTTGTATATGGGTATGTTGCTTAATGAGTCGATATAAACGAAGCCGATTTTCCATACTTCCACCCAAAAATGTTCCATCTAAATCCGTTGCTAATAGCATCATATAATATTCCTTTCTAGTAATTTAAATTCTGAAGTCACGGCCATATGGTTGTAAAGAACCCGATAAGCCGTATTGATAATGGGCATATTCAGCCCTAGATTTTTTGCCGTTTCATAAAGTCCCTGTGTGGCGGCATAGCCCTCGGCCACCATAGACATCGCATTTTGCGTCTGTTCGACGCTGTAGCCCCGCCCGATGAGTTCTCCGAAGCTTCGGTTTCTGCTGTGTGGCGAGTAAGCAGTCACCAATAGATCGCCCAAATAGCTGGAGCAAGCTATCCGCTGATCGTCCACGTGCAGCCCTTTCAGTAGAAGCTCCAGCTCATAAATGGCGTTCGCCACCAAAACGGCCATGAAATTATCGCCATATTGAAGACCTTTGGCCATGCCGCACACCAATCCTACCACATTCTTATAAATGGCCGCATACTCAATACCGGCAATGTCCCCGTGCAGATTGATCGCGAGATAGCGGCTGCTGAAACAGGGTTTCAGCCGTTCGAGGAAAGCATCATTCGCGGAGCATATCGTCATATAGGTTTTCTTGCCCATACCGATCTCTTCGGCATGACATGGCCCCGCGAGCACCGCTTGGCGTGAAGCGGGAATACCGAAATAATTCGACACAAAGGCCGACGGCAAAACATTTTCCTTGCCTACCGTTCCTTTTATGGATGTAACAACCTGCTTATCCTGCAGTGTTGCAGGATCAATCGATGAACAAAGAGCGGGAAAATGTGCGCTGGGAACAGCAAATAGAATGGTCGGGGATTGTTGCAAAACCTGGTCTAAATCTGAGGATGCCGTTAGATAATGGGTATCTAGTTTTACGAAGCTCAGATAATCGGGATTCGCTCCCTGATCGTTGATGGCCTCCACCTGCACCTGCCGGCGTAAGTACCAATGTACGTGCACTTTATTTTCTGTCAAAATTTTCACTAAAGCAGTGGCCCAGCTGCCGCCGCCTATCACACTTATTTCTGTCAAATCATTGCTTTTTTATTGGGAGCTTCATAGGTCTTTCGCTCGCCTGTTATCTAATACGATACAAATATAGTAAAAATAAACTAATAAGCAAAATAAAATCCAAATAAAATCAGTCTACGCTTTCCTTCTATGTATAGATATTGCGGCACTTACAGCTTTCTTACATAGTCTTTCCGATGTTGCCTTCACCCAGAGCAACAGCTATTAATCGAACTTTACCTTTCAATCAGCAGGCGAACACGATATTTCTCGCTATCCGATTTGGGTTTGTCTTTAACGGGATAGGGCAATAAGCTCACTAAACGATAGGTATATCCATTAAAAACGATGGACTTTGCGTAGTTTTTGTCCATTATATTTTCCGTGGCCAGGAGCATTGCTTGCGGACGTGTATAGGTGCCCATTACGGTCAGCTCAATGGCTCCCACTCCTGCCCAAAAGCACTGCACGCCCTTCGGGCAACGGCTGTCTTCTAATACGCGGACAAAAGATAAATTTACCTGTTCCTTCTCCAAAAAGAGGTTTTGTCCTTCCTCCAAAACCAGCTCGGTACGATCTTGATTGCTCGAGATCACAGGAGATTTAGAACGCTGTGACCGACAAGCGGACAGTCCGGCGACGATGAGGATAATGACGATGAGTTTACGCATAGCCAATACTACGAAAATAACAGACAACTTGCTACAATACCGTGATAAGAAGATGAGGAAGGCCACGATCGGCTGTCGCGCAACATAGCTTCAGTAGCATATCGCTAAGCTAAAAAACAAAAAAATTCTTATTCCCAATATATATCCCTATACTTGTAACATATACTTTAGGGGTGTCTGTCATAACAGGCTGAGATTTTACCCTTGGAACCTGATCTAGTTCATACTAGCGTAGGGAAAAGTAGGTGCACTTCTTTTAGGCTCTTCTATGGGTCGCTGTGGGCATACCTAAAGTATTTTTTTATAGAAAATACGTAGGATATGCAGATAACAATCAACAATCAACATCATCAATTGCAGGAGCCGTTTCCCGCGTCGCTACAAGAAGCGCTAGATCTGCTCGTGCCCGATCTGAAACCCAAGGGCATTGCCGTGGCCTTGAACCAACAGGTTATTCCACGCGCATCCTGGGCACATACAGCCCTCCCCGATCAAGCAGAATTATTGATAATCACCGCCACACAAGGCGGCTAACCACCCTGTAACCATGGACCAGAAAACACAACAACTTTCCACAGCCCCTTTTCCCAAATCACGCAAAGTGTACGTACAGGGCCAGCAGTTCCCCATTAGCGTTGCCATGCGCGAGATCAGTCTCGATAAGACAAGATTGAGCAATGGCCAATTGGAAGAAAACACGCCCGTCACGGTATATGATACCTCCGGACCATACAGCGATCCGAATGTCGAGATCGATATCCGCAGGGGCTTGCCACGCATACGCGAGCAGTGGATACTCGATCGCAGCGATGTGGATCAACTCGAAGCCGTCAGCTCTACCTACGGACACGAAAGGCTGAACAACAAAAGCCTCGACCATCTACGTTTCGACTACCAGCATCGGCCCAAACGAGCGAAATTAGGACAGAATGTAAGTCAGCTCTACTATGCCAAGCAAGGAATTATTACTGCAGAAATGGAGTATGTGGCGATACGCGAAAACCAACGTATCCAGGCAAACAGCGCAGCAGAAGATCCGCTAGCGGTGCAGCACCCCGGTCACAGCTTTGGCGCCAATACGCCTAAACACTATATTACGGCAGAATTTGTACGACAAGAGATCGCCGCAGGACGGGCCATCATTCCGAACAACATCAACCACCCGGAAAGCGAACCCATGATTATCGGTCGCAATTTCCTAGTCAAGATCAACGCCAACATAGGCAATAGCGCCGTGACCTCCAGCATCGAGGAAGAAGTTGAAAAAGCCGTGTGGGCCTGCCGTTGGGGCGCCGATACCATTATGGACCTATCCACTGGAAAGAATATACACGAAACGCGGGAATGGATACTGCGCAACTCGCCGGTTCCAATCGGCACGGTACCGATCTACCAGGCGCTGGAAAAAGTCAACGGCATTGCCGAAAACCTTACGTGGGAAATCTTCCGCGATACCCTTATTGAACAAGCCGAGCAGGGCGTCTCCTACTTCACGATCCATGCCGGCGTATTGCTGCGCTACATACACCTCACCGCTAAACGCGTAACAGGCATCGTGTCGCGCGGGGGATCGATCATGGCCAAATGGTGCCTTTTTCATCATCAGGAGAACTTCCTGTACACCCATTTCGAAGAGATATGCGCGATCATGAAACAATATGATGTGGCATTTTCTTTGGGCGACGGACTGCGTCCCGGCGCAATAGCCGACGCCAACGATGCGGCACAGTTTGCCGAACTGGAAACGTTGGGCGAGCTGACCAAGATCGCCTGGAAGCACGATGTGCAGGTGATGATCGAAGGCCCCGGACATGTGCCCATGCACCTGATCAAAGAAAATATGGAGAAGCAACTGGAAACCTGTGATGAAGCTCCTTTCTACACGCTAGGTCCGCTAACCACGGATATCGCCCCCGGCTACGACCACATCACCTCGGCCATTGGCGCTGCCATGATCGGCTGGTATGGCTGTGCCATGCTCTGCTATGTAACGCCAAAAGAGCATTTGGGACTTCCCAACAAGAAAGATGTCAAGGATGGCGTTATTACCTATAAAATAGCGGCCCATGCTGCCGATTTGGCCAAAGGCCATCCCGGCGCACAATACCGCGACAATGCCCTCAGTAAAGCACGATTCGAATTTCGATGGGAAGATCAATTTAACCTATCATTGGATCCGGACACGGCACGCGAGTTTCACGATGAGACACTCCCTGCAGAAGGTGCGAAAATCGCGCACTTCTGCTCCATGTGCGGACCGAAATTCTGCTCCATGAAAATTACCCAAGAGATCCGCGACAGCGTCGCGGAAGGACTGCAGGAAAAATCGGCTGAATTCATCCAAAGCGGCAAAGAAATATACCTGTAGCGATGCATATCATCACGCTGGGAAATACCACAAAGGAAGAAATAGCCCTGTTGAAAAAGTTGATCGCTTGGCCGGGCGTATACGTGCATGTACGCAAGCCCGATCTAAGCGAAGCACAGTATGCACAGTATCTAACTGCTTTTTCAATAGACGAGCGGCAATCACTCGTTGCCCATCAATACCCCACACTGTCTATGGACCATGGGCTGCCGCGCCTGCATCTTTCTGCCGCCAAGAGAAACAGTCTATCCGCCGATGAACTACGTCCATATGCAAGCAGCTCTACACATAGTTGGGATGAATTCAATAGGCTTCCTTCTTCTTTCGAAATGGCTTTCATCAGCCCGGTATTTCCCAGTATATCCAAAAAGGGATATGGTATCGAACAACAGGTATCTCCTTCAGGACGAACAAATCGCATGAGCGCAGCCATTGCCCTAGGTGGAATAAACGAAAAGCGGATTGCACACATGGCAAGGCATGATTTTGACGACTTCGCGCTCTGTGGCGCCCTTTGGGAAGCTGCAAATCCGCTTGAGGAAGCCAAGCGATGTTATCAGCGCTACCCACAATGGTTAAACAATCAACTTACTTTTTAATATGCATTACAGCCGTTTACAATACATATCATCGGGTCAAACAATCGAAGAACAGCAACTACACATCGTGTCTGCGCTTGACCAAGGCGTCTCCTGGATCCAAGTGCGTATGAAAAACGCCGATGAGGATGCCGTCCGCACGCTTATCCGAAAGGTCGTCGCGTTAAAACAAGCATACGCCTTTACCTTGATCGTTAACGACCATGCTCACTTGGCAAGGGAAGTCGGCGTGGATGGCCTTCACCTCGGGTTAACGGATATGCCCTTGGCCGAGGCGAGAGCGCTTTTAGGCCCGGACAAGATTATCGGCGGCACGGCCAACAGCGCGACCGATGTGCAGCAGCGCATAACCGAGGGCTGCGACTACATCGGCCTAGGGCCGCTGCGCCACACCGATAGCAAAGAAAAGCTCAGTCCAATACTGGGCTTGGAAGGCTACCGATCCATCATGGAACGTTTCGATGCCACATCGCTGCCGCCTGTTTTCGCCATTGGCGGCGTCAAGGACAGCGACATCAAGCCCCTCCGACAGCTTGGTCTCTATGGTGTGGCCCTTTCCAAGCATATCCAGGATCATTTTGAAAACAAACAACATGTTGAACAGCTAAACACTTTATTATATGAACACGAAATTAACCATTGCCGATAGAACTTTCGACTCGAGACTATTCCTCGGGACCGGAAAATTTGGATCAGCAACGCTCATGGAAGCTGCTATCCGCGCCTCCCAAACCGAAATGGTGACGGTGGCCCTGAAGCGCATCGATATGGAGACCAATACCGACGAGCTCTTGGCACACATCCCGCAACAACGTATACAACTCTTGCCCAATACCTCTGGAGCACGCACAGCAAAAGAGGCAGTATTGGCAGCAGAGCTTGCGCGCGAGGCGATGGAAACCAACTTTATCAAGCTGGAAATACATCCTGATCCGAAATACCTACTCCCCGACCCCATTGAAACGCTTTACGCCTGCGAAGCACTGGCCAAAGCAGGATTCGTGGTATTGCCCTATATCCATGCAGACCCCGTACTATGCAAAAGGTTGGAAGACGTAGGCACCGCCGCCGTCATGCCCCTGGGCTCGCCCATCGGCAGCAACCAAGGTTTAAAAACCATGGACTTTCTGGAAATCATCATCGCACAGAGTGCCGTCCCCGTCATTGTCGATGCCGGCATTGGCGCGCCGTCCGACGCCGCCAAGGCTATGGAAATAGGGGCCGACGCCGTCCTGGTGAATACCGCCATCGCTACCGCCCATGATCCTGCGCTGGTGGCCGAAGCTTTTGCACTGGCCGTTTGTGCTGGACGCCTAGCACATCAAGCCAAGCTACGCCAAGGTAGTGCACAGGCATCTGCAAGCAGTCCACTGACCAACTTTCTCACAAAATCCTATCCACATGCCTAACTCATTTAAGGAGGTCTTCGACCGATACCAGTGGGAAGATGTGAAAAGTCGGATAGCGCAAAGCGACAGCAAAGATGTGCAACGTGCGCTAAACAAGAGTCAACGTGATCTGGACGACTTTATGGCCTTGCTATCGCCTGCCGCTAAGCCCTTCCTCGAAGAAATGGCGCAACAATCCCAACAGCTGACCATGCAACGTTTTGGCAAGAACATACAGCTGTATGCTCCGCTTTACCTCAGCAACGAATGCCATAACATATGTACCTACTGTGGTTTCAGTATGGATAACAAGATCAGGCGCCGCACACTGTCGGATGCCGAGATCAAGCTAGAGGGACTAGCGCTGCGCGAAATGGGTTTCCAGCATGTGTTGCTGGTATCTGGCGAAGCCAACCATACGGTAAACACCGCCTATTTCCTCAACGCCATCAAGCAACTAGACAAGCTCTTTCCACAGCTATCCATCGAGGTGCAGCCCTTGGAGCAGGAGGACTACCTCGCCCTTCATCGGGCAAATGTACATGCCGTGCTCGTATATCAGGAAACCTACCATCAGGAGGTTTACAAGAACTACCATCCAAAAGGTAAGAAATCCAACTTCCACTATCGGTTAGACACCCCCGACCGCATCGGGCAAGCAGGCATGCACAAAATTGGCCTCGGCGTACTCTTAGGATTAGAAGACTGGCGAGTAGACAGCTTTTTCAATGCCCTGCATATCGACTACTTGCAACGCCGCTATTGGAAGACCAAATATGCGGTATCCTTTCCCCGTCTGCGTCCGGCCGAGGGCGTTGCTGGGCCAAACTTTATCATGGATGATGCAGATTTGCTACAGCTGATCTGTGCCTACCGACTGTGGAACCCAGATCTTGAGCTATCATTATCGACACGTGAGCATGAGGTTTTTCGGAACCACCTTATTCCATTGGGCATTACCTCCATGAGCGCAGGCTCCAAAACCAACCCTGGTGGCTATGTGGTGGAACCAAGCTCGCTGGAACAATTTGAAATAAGCGATGACCGCCCCGTGGAGATGGTGGTCGAACAAATTAGAACAATGGGCTATCAGCCGGTATGGAAAGATTGGCAGCCCGAATTCACCGGAATATGAATACCATGCAACTCAGTAAAGAACAAATTATTCGTTATAAAAAACATATCTCCCTGCCGGGAATTGGCTTGGCAGGGCAAGTAAAGATTCGGCAGGCGAAGGTCCTCGTCGTCGGTGCGGGTGGCCTCGGCAGCCCGATCTGTCTGTATCTCGCCGGCGCCGGTGTGGGCACCCTAGCCTGCATAGATTTTGATCGCGTGGAAATCCATAACCTGCACCGACAGATAGCGCATACCGAAAAAACAATCGGCATGCCGAAAGTATACAGCTTGCAGAAACAGATCCAACAGCTCAACTCCGACATCATTTTTTCACCAATACAAGAAAAGGTAAGTGCAGACAACATCGATAGCTTAGTTCAAGACTACGATATCATTATCGATGGATGCGATAATTTCGATACCCGTTATATCGTTAACGATGCCTGCCAACGGCAAGGGAAAACGTTGGTATACGGCAGCGTGCTCAACTATGAGATACAACTAGCGCTGTTCAACCACGGTGGGTCGAAGGATTTACGCGCTATATTTCCGGAGCCGCCGAACCCCGATGACGTGCCTAGCTGCGACCTCAATGGGGTACTGGCAAGCACCCCTGGCATCTTGGGCCTGATGATGGCGCAGGAAACCTTGAAGGTGATCCTCGGGCTACCCTGCTTGCACAACCAATGGTTGATGATGGACACCCTCACTTGGGAGATCAAAAAATTACGTTACTAAAACCTGCCTAGTGGCTGTAACAGCACTTCATTTCGCTCTTTTATTTAAACTTAAGTCCGAGATATTCGATTTTTTTATCAAAAATGCTTATATTTAAAAGACCTTATTAGCTTCACTATGTTTACGAAACTAATCGCCATCGACAATCAAAAAATTGGAACGGTACATTTCCATGCTTTCGTCGTCAAATTGGATCACGATGAAGTTGGCTTTGCCCTGTTCATAGATGATCTTTCTTCACCACTTCTTTACTTCAGCAAAGAAAACAGCAATAGTGTTACGTTTAAGATCGATAATGAACAGTTTTTAGGGATTGTCAAAAACAGTAAATTCCCCCGCGAAGAACGCAAACGTTTGTATGGGGATTTTGAATTTTTCTTACGCGCCATGGAGCAGCGTGCGACAGCTTATATCTTCAAACATTCGACAGTAAAGTACATCAGTAACTCCCGGGACATTATTCGGTATAAAAACTATTACATCACGGCCAGTACCGATATATTGCAGCAGATATAGCATAAAAACACCTATTACGGCAGGCGTTGCTGCACGCAATAAGCGCCGTAGCACACTTGTAGTTACCATTAAAAATCGTTAAATTTGATTGGCTTTAGGGGTATTCTGCAAAGAATTGAGACAGTCCCTTTGAACCTGATACGGTTGATACCGGCGTAGGGAAAAGCAAATTGTGCACACTGGGCACATATTCTATTTCCGCCTCAATCTCCCTTCTAAAGCCATGAACTTAGCATAAATAAGCTTTATCGTCATGGAACAACACATTATTCAACGATTACAACAGCTGCGCGCGCAAGCTCCGCTGGTCCATAACATTACTAACTTCGTAGTGATGAACAATACCGCCAATGCACTGTTAGCTTTGGGCGCATCGCCCGTAATGGTGCATAGCCCCCGTGAGGTCAAGGAAGTGGTCAACATCAGCAATGCCTTGCTGATCAATATTGGTACGTTGAGTGAAGAATGGGCCTCATCCATGTGTACGGCAGCGGAAGAGGCACAGCGTATCGGCTGCCCTTGGATATTGGATCCAGTAGGCGCGGGCATTTCCGGATTTCGAAACGAGGTACTTCAAGAATTGTTGCGTTACCGGCCTACCGTCATCCGAGGCAATGCATCAGAAATCATCGCTTTGTCAAATTTCGCTTCTGCAGGAGGAAAGGGTGTCGATAGCACAGCAAAAAGCGCCGACGCAGCGACGTTCGGGCGCCAGCTACAAGAGGCCTACGGTGCACAGGTTTGCATATCGGGCGAGGTAGATTACGTTATTGGAGAACAACGGAGCGCAACCGTACACAACGGCTCCATTATGATGACCAAGGTGACAGGGCTAGGCTGCACCGCCTCGGCCATTATCGCAGCCTTTATTGCCCAGCGCGAAGATCCATTTCTAGAGGCCTTGGCGGGCGTCAGTATCTGTAGCCTGGCCGGCGAGCTGGCCGCTAGGCAGTCCAGCGGTCCGGGATCTTTACAGCTCAACCTTTACGATACGCTTTACAACTTAAGCGAAGAGGAGATCAAGATCCACTTGAATGTCAAGGAATATGCGTATTAACCCCGCCTTCCCTTATCCGCTGTACCTCGTGATTTCAGAAAAAGACTGTGCGGGACGTCCCTGGTTATGGGTGGCCGAGCAAGCCATCCTCGGTGGCGTCGACATTATCCAATTACGGGAGAAGGATATGCTCAAGAGAGATTTCTTCCGAAAGGCTTGGGCATTGAAACAGCTGACAGACCAATACGGAATCCCACTGATTATCAACGACTCCGCCGATATAGCGATAGAGGTAGATGCTTGGGGCGTGCACGTGGGGCAGACGGATACAGCGCCTTCAAATATCGTTGAGCAATATGGAGACCGGCTTTGCATCGGTTGGTCGATCGAGATGCTGACGCAGCTCAGCAGCAGCGAGATGTCTGCCGTACATCATTTGGGTGTCAGCCCGATATTCGCCACGGCGACCAAGCTAGACACCATCACCGAATGGGGATATGAAGGCCTTCGCACTTTGCGCGCGCAGACAGAAAAACCGCTGATTGCCATCGGGCAGATGAATGCCGACACCGCTGCCGGAGCAATCGCTGCAGGTGCCGACAGCATTGCCGTGGTATCTGCCATTTGCGCAGCGGCAGATCCACGACAAGCCAGCGAACAGTTAAAAAAGCTGTTCGTGTAACGTTAACATTTCCCTCATCACAGAAAAGAAGCTGCCGATAGGCCATATTCCGTAAACCATAACAAACTATACCATCCCTGCAAAAGGATTTAAGCGACGTCGAAACAGATGAAAGACTCAAGAATATATAAGGTACCTACCGTACTCAGCATCGCTGGGTTCGATGGAAGCGGCGGTGCCGGCATACAGGCCGATACCAAAACCATATCCGCATTGGGCTGCTATGCCATGAATGTGCTCACAGCACTACCGGTACAAAACACGCAGGGCGTGCGACAGATTTATGATATCCCGACAGCGGCCGTCCGCGATCAATTAGCCGCCATCTTCGACGATATCTACCCCGATAGCATCAAGATAGGCATGGTGCACAGCGTGGCGCTGGTCCGTGTGATATCCGATTTTCTTCGGGATTACCGCGGCAGTATCATATTTGATCCCGTTATGGTATCCACGTCTGGGCATCAACTGATCCAACAGGATACCATACAAGCCTGCATTACGGAACTCTTCCCACTGGCCAACTTAATTACGCCCAACTTGGATGAGGTTTCCGTATTGGTGGATGAAAAGGTCGATACGCCCGCAGCGATGGAAGAAGCCGGCAAGAAGCTACTGGCGATGGGCTGCAAGGCGGTTTTGGTCAAAGGCGGACACCTGGACAGGGATGTCCTGACCACGCTGTTGCTCCAAAAAGAGGCCGATGTGCGCAGCTACCAGTCGGCACGAATAGCCAGCAAGAACACCCATGGCTCGGGTTGCACGTTGTCCTCTGCCCTAGCGAGTTTCCGTGCACAAGGAAAGTCCCTCGAAGAGGCTGTTCCCTTAAGTTTAGATTATGTGCATGCCGCCATCCTAGCCAGTAAGGATCTGCAGATTGGTCAAGGAAACGGACCGTTGAATCATTTCCATAACCCTCAAAAATTAATATGCCATGCAATGGACAGATAAAGCCTGGGGAGCCATCGATTCCCTTGTCGACAGCATTTTTCAGATGCCTTTTGTAGAAGAGTTACGAGATGGCAGCCTACCGATCGAGAAGTTCCAATTTTACATGTTGCAGGACGCGAAGTACCTCGAACATTTCGGCCGTGTACTCGCCTACATCGGTAGTAAATGTGCGGCAAACGAGCAGGCACTGGATTTTTTTGACTTTGGTAAAAATGCGTTGATCGTGGAGAAGGCGCTTCACGAAAACTATTTCACGCAATTTGGTATAGCTAAAGATACGGCTATACAGATCGAGCCAGTATGTCACCATTACATCCATTTTTTGAAAAGCACAGCGGCCTTTGAACCTTTGGAGGTAGCCATGGCAGCCGTGCTGCCCTGCTTTTGGATCTATCAAGTGGTGGGCGATCAACTGTACGCAACGCAGTCGGGATCGGGAAACCCCTATGCTGCCTGGATCGACACCTACAGCGGAGAGGATTTTGCAGCAAGCGTGGCTTTGGCAAAGTCCTATGTAAACCAAATCGCTGAGCAAAGCAGTGCAGCCTTACAAGATCACATGTTGACGGCCTTTATCACCGCCTCACGATTGGAATTCCTTTTTTGGGAAGCCGCCTACAAGCAGCATACTTGGGTTGGGTAGTTCTGGTAACAAAAAAACCGTCATCCTAGGCAAGTGTGATTCTGCTGCGGATGACGGTGTTTGCTATTCGGTTGTGATGCTTTAGTTCAAGATCACAACTTCTACGCGTCTATTTTTTTGGCGTCCTTCTGGTGTCTTATTGTCCGATACAGGCTTTGTCTGTCCAAGACCTTTTGTTGAAATGCGCGCAGCGCTAACCCCCGCATCTTCTAAAAACTTCTTTACTGAGGCTGCACGTTTTTCAGAAAGCCACTGGTTGTAGTTTGCCTCACCAGTCGAATCCGTATGCCCATCGACACGAATTTTCTTCGTTTTATCTTGATTCAGTAATTTAGAAAGTTTACTCAATTCCACCTTTGCTTTTTCTGTTAAATAAGACGAGTTTGTTGGAAATAACAAATCGGAAGATAAGGTAAATTTGATCCCTTCGTCTGTACGAGAAGCGTCGTCAAATTCACTTTTTACATTTTTTAATCCGTCGTCTGTCCCATCCTTGGTTACAACAGCCCCTGGATTGACCATGATCGCGCGTTGTTTACAAGAGGTAACGCCTAATGTGATGGCAAGTAGCAGTGTAGCAGTGGTAATATGTTTCATGAAATTCCCTTTAATTGTTCGTAAATATAGTAAAATTGCGCGTCTTAGCCTCCTTTTCCATTCGTTTTTTGGTTTTGCGCCCTTAATTTCTCCAGCAAGCTTTTTATTTCGGGAATTTCCCCATATAGCTTCCATATCAATCCGGAACGGGCATTTTCGATGCCCACGGCAACAGCCGCTTGGTTGGTGGCGAAATATTCGTCGGACACGTCGCTATCGCGTAAGTCCAACCAAGCGCGGAAACCATATTCGGTGAAGAAGTTCTCCCCATAGTTCTCGTAGAGCGCGAACACCGATTTCCGTCCTTCATTGGGCAGCAAGAACATGGATGCCGGCGCAATAGCAGGGTTGATACGGTAGCTGCCCACACTGTCGGCCAGTTGGTAGAAGCCCCAAATATCGGAATTCGTGGAGCCCACACCGATCTCGTTGTCGCGACGCTTACGTACCTTGATGTAGGCACGGATTGCTTCTTCAAAGTTGATTTCGCGGTCGGGCAACATCGTTGGATTGATGGTGAAAAAGGGCTTGTAGAAATCCAATAAGCTACCCTTTGCATTCCCAAAAATAAGATGTTCGCCATACATACTCGTATCCTGCAATACCGATACACGCTCGGCTATCCCTTCAAAATCATTTCCAAAAGGATTGAAAGCCAAGCGGAAGGTCTCCATCACCAACGACAGGGTGTCCTTCGCCAAACTATCCATTTTATTATAGGCCGAAGCATAACGAATATCTATATTCTTCACGCCGTTTTCATAAGCGGAAAGCGGTATGGCATGGCTGGGTGAGCTCATCGCCAAAAGGTAGGCATTGATGGACTCATTGATACCGCCCAGGGTAGGATACTGCTTGCTGGCGTCCAATCCCGAAACCTTTTCCAACAACACATCGGCATATCCATCGGCCAACAGTTGGTCCCATTGGATGGTCTCATACAGTTTGGTTATTTTGGCGCGAAGGTCCTTTTCGTTTTCCCCTTCATTCTTGAAATATTGCCGAGCCACCAAAAGGGCTTCCACCATCGACGATGTGGATAGCACATCATAACTCGGTTCGCCATCGCGGTAATCGGGCAAGCCTGTTCTGCCATCGAAGTAAGCGGGAAAGATGCCAAAGCGGTTCTGCCCCTTCTCGAGAAAGTTCAACATGCGCGCTATCCGGCCGACAGCAACCTGCCGATTGATTCGCCCTCTCTCGACGCCAACAATTAAACTCAACACGGCATTGCCGCTTTCCTTCACGGATACTAAGGCACGATCTTTCATGCCGAAAGGCAAATACAGACCGCTATTGATATCAAAGTTTTCGGTGAAATAATTCACATGTGCACCCTGCACCAAATCTAGCAGTTCGCTCTCGCTCAGTCGCTTCGTCTTTACTTCCTTGATCTGCGAAAACGGCGATTCCACATAGTTATAATCGATCCACGCGATCTTGTAAAAGTAGGTTTTGTTTAGATCAGGTACGTAATCCAAACAACCTTGCATGGATATTGGGCGGATGCCTACCGGCGTAAAGTTCTTGCCATCTTCCGATCGGTAGATCTTGATATAACGAATGGAAGGGGTCAGTGGTAGTTGCCACTGCAGGTGCACCTGCTTATCGTAGGCCACAGCAGTGGAAAGGATGGCGGGTGATGAAAGCTTCACCTGCGATACATTCTTCGGCAAAAATTCTACCTGATCGATAAATAGCTGATGTGTTTCAGTGGAGGCAACGCTCTGCACCAAACGCACCGCAGTAATCGGCTCTTTGCCCATCAGATTGTTGAATTTGGACATGGGAATCTTCACGCGCATCCACATATTGTAGCCAAAGTCTTCGATATAGGGTTTCAAATCCAAAAAGTCCGATTCATTCTTCCGCTGCCGGATACCGATACGCGGAAGATCCTGCTCCTGCGTATTCTCGGATTTCACAAAGAGCTGGAAGACCAAAAAGTCGGACGCGTTGACATGGTAATTCAACTTCTGCCGGCTATACTGTAGGTCGACATGCCAGTTGCCTTCCTGTGCCGACTTATATTGTAGAGACAGCGCGTTGCCCGGTGTAAAGAAAAGTGTATCGGACACCAGCAGATGGCTGTTTAGATTTTCTACCCACGACTGCCCCTGATACTCGACTTTACTTTTTGCATACACCCCTTTCATCAGGCTATTATCAAAGATTACCTCGGGGTATGTATCGGCGTAGCTATGCGTAAAAACGCCTAGCGACAGGGCTATAGAAAAAAAGATCGAATAAAGACACTTCATAACAACTATTGATTTACGGCAAAAATAAGCAAATATTGAACCATTTGAACGAAAAGACAATTATTCCGGCAAATGGTCAAAAAAATATTACGCACATTCCTAGAATGTTAGGCTGGAGGCATCCAAAAAACAAGCAAATAATTTTTAGAATAAAGTTTTCTCTCTATATTTGCATCATCGCAAGCGAAAGTAGCTCAGTTGGTAGAGCACAACCTTGCCAAGGTTGGGGTCGCGAGTTCGAATCTCGTCTTTCGCTCAGTTGCCTAGGTGGTGGAACTGGTAGACACGCAGGACTTAAAATCCTGTTCCCGTTAAGGGAGTGCGGGTTCGATTCCCGCCCTAGGTACGGAAAAAAAGCTCATCGAAAGATGGGCTTTTTATATAAAAAAATGATCGTTTTGTCACCTTTCAAAGAATCATGTTCTAAAATATTTCGCTCGCCTTGATCTTGAGCTGCTCATCCAAAACTATCTTCAGATCTTCCAATGAATTAGATACCTCGCCCAAAACGTATTTCACCTTACCATTATTATCCAAAATCAAATTCGTAGGATAAGCCGTGTACTTTAGCTCA
>Ga0160502_100280_pt1 | contig 48661 bp, 31 predicted proteins | sample DIDnMG_14_FD_108237 | JGI IMG/M metagenome (GOLD analysis project Ga0160502, IMG submission 108237) | Enriched soil microbial communities from UW Madison campus, WI, USA - DID2933_E24_Xylan MG | ecosystem: Environmental > Terrestrial > Soil > Unclassified | place: USA: Madison, Wisconsin... | reverse complement strand
GTAAAATTGTGTCTGACATTTATGTTAGCAGGACTAGTATTGCTTAGCTGCAACAACAAAAAAAGTAATCCTGAAGAAAAGAAAAGCGAAACCACTTCAGTAGAAAAAAGAGAAATCTGGACAAAAGATCAGGCCAATAAATGGTACGCAGCGCAACCTTGGTTGGTTGGAGCAAATTATTCTCCTAGCACAGCTATAAATCAGTTAGAGATGTGGCAGGAAGATACTTTTGATCCAAAAAGAATTGATCAAGAATTGGGTTGGGCAGAAGGTCTTGGAATGAATGTAATGCGCGTGTATTTGCACGATTTATTACATCAGCAAGATGCCGAAGGTCTTTACAAAAGAATGGACACTTTTTTAGGAATTGCAGATAAACATCATATCAAAACGCTTTTTGTTTTGTTTGATTCTTGTTGGGATCCGTTTCCAGCTTTAGGAAAACAACGCGCGCCAAAACCGCATACGCATAATTCTGGTTGGGTTCAGGCTCCAGGGCAAAAAGCATTACAGGATAAAACACAATATCCTCGTTTAGAGAAATACGTAAAAGAAACGGTAGGAAAATTCAAAGATGACAATCGTATTTTGGGTTGGGATCTTTGGAACGAACCAGATAATATGACTGGACCGTCTTATGAAAAAGTAGAAATTAAAAACAAAGCCGATTTGGTTCTGCCTCTTTTAAAAGACATTTTTGTTTGGGCGAGATCAAGCAATCCATCTCAGCCATTAACTTCTGGAGTTTGGGTTGGAGATTGGAGCGACGAAGCTAAAATGAAACCAATGCATAAAATGCAGATTGAACAGTCGGACATTGTTTCTTTCCATAATTACAACACGCCTCAGGATTTCGAAAAAGTAATCAAAGAATTGCAACGTTACGGAAAACCATTATTGTGTACAGAATATATGGCAAGACCAAATGGAAGCACTTTTGAAGGGTTTCTTCCAATAGCTAGAAAATACAACGTAGGAATGATCAATTGGGGATTTGTAGACGGAAAAACACAAACGAAATACGCTTGGGACAGTTGGACAAAAACATACACAGCAGAACCAAAAGTCTGGTTTCACGAAGTATTGCATTCTGACGGAACGCCATACATAAAAGCCGAAACTGATTTGATTAAGAAACTGATATCTGAAGCGAATAAGAAAAATTAGACAATGTGTCAATTTGATGATTAGATAATTGTTTTTGCTACAGATTGTGCAGATTTTTAAAACACATAGAAACATAGTTTTGCTTTGTCTAAAAAAGGCGTTTCACTTATTTCAATGCACATAGCTATGTGTGAAAGCTAGCTTTTTCTCTAATCTTAACAAAGAGTAATTAAAAATCTATGTTTCTATGTGTTTAATTTTCAATAACAGATTTAATCATTTTAATCTGTGAAATCTGTGGCAAAAAAACTAAAACCTATTAGCAATGAAAATACACAAAATAAAGCAACTCCTTTTATTGGCAACAATTCTGGTTGGCTTTTCAGCGAAAGCGCAACAGCCAGATCCGCCTGGGCAAGTGAAGGGAAATGAAAAACCGAAAAACGAAGCCTATCTTTTTGCGCACATGACGCATAACGATTACGGCAGATTATATTATTCTGTTAGTTTGGATGGACTTCATTGGGAAAATCTGAACAATGGAAAACGCATTTTTGAAGATTACAAAGGCCATCCAGATATCTGCAAAGGTCCAGACGGAAAATATTATATAGCAGGAAATACTGGAGATGATGCAAAAAGTATTAATATTTGGGTTTCGGATGATTTAATTACTTGGAAAAAACATTCCGATTATACACCAGATTTAAAAAGCACACCAGATTATTCAAATGCTTTACAACGAATTGGCGCGCCAAAATTGTATTACGATGCACCTTCTGAAAAGTTCATCATGACGTGGCATACGCCACATTTGGAAGGAACAAAAGAAGATGGTGAGCGTTATTGGGCAAGTCAGCGAACATTGTATGTTTTGTCTAAAGATTTAAAGACTTTCGAAGGAACGCCAAAACGTTTATTTGATTGGGATATGGGAACGATTGATGTTTTCATTCGTAAAGTCGGCGATTCCTACTACGCCGTGATTAAAGATGAAACCTATCCAACTTTGTATTGGACAACCGGAAAAACCATCCGAATTGCCAAATCAAAATCCCTTTTAGGACCTTATTCTTTGCCCCAGCAATCTATCAGTCCAAACTTCAGAGAAGCGCCAATGTTAATTCCTTCTCCAGATGACAAAATATGGTACATGTATTACGAACAATATCCAGGAGTTTCGTACGGATTATCTATCGCAGATAACCTAAACGGACCTTGGTTTCAAGCCTCAGGCTACACTTTTTTCTCGGATTGGGACAAATACAGTCTCCCAGAAAAAGTGCGCCATGGCTGTATGATTACAATCTCTAAAAAAGAATACGACAGTTTGGTGAAGAAATTTGGAAAGAAGAATTAAGATGGGAGTATTAAGTATTAAGAGCAAGTGAGGAGTGCTTAGGAAAAAATCTTAATACTTAATACAAAAATCTTAATGCTACTAAAAACTTGGTTAGTTAAGTTAGTTTAGTTCAGTAATTATCGGGCTTATGTGGAGATGAGCCCGGTAATTCATTTTGATTAGAAAAAACATCATGGCATTCATTCAACAATTAATGCCTAATAAATATAAAGCATGAAGAGAAAAAGTATCCTTTTTTTAGCCTTGTTTTCGGTCTTTGCAGCAAATGCACAATGGAAACCTCAAGGAGATAAAATTAAAACAAAATGGGCAGAGCAAGTTGATCCAAAGAAACCATTACCAGAATATCCTCGTCCGATTATGGAGCGTGGCCAATGGAAAAATTTAAACGGCTTGTGGAATTACAGCATTCAAGAATTCGGAAAAACAGCGCCTTCAAAATATGATGGACAAATTCTGGTTCCGTTTGCGGCAGAATCTAGTTTGTCTGGCGTAATGAAAGAAGTTGGTTCTAAAAATGAACTTTGGTACGAAACTAATTTTTCAATTGAATCTGGTTGGAATGGCAAAAACATTCTGTTGCATTTTGGGGCTGTCGATTGGAAAACAGAAGTTTTTATCAACGATATAAAAGTGGGTTCTCATACTGGCGGATATACGCCGTTTTCATTTGATATTACGCCATTCATCCAAAAAGGTAAAAATCAAAAGCTAGTTGTAAAAGTTTGGGACCCTTCAAATGACGGGTCGCAGCCAAGAGGAAAACAAGTTAAAAACCCTGAAGGAATTTGGTACACTCCCGTTACAGGGATCTGGCAAACCGTTTGGATTGAACCTGTAAATGCTAAAAACATTACAGAATTAAAAACAACGCCAAATATTGATCAAAATACCATCAGTATTAAAGCTGAGGTAAATGGAGCAGAAAAAGGCGATTTAGTAGAAATTTCAGTTTTAGACAATGGAAAAGAAATTGCCAACCAAAAGGCGGTTGTGGGCGAAAGCAATGATATTGTTTTGAATAATCTGAAATTATGGTCGCCAGAAAGCCCGTTTTTGTATCAGACAAAAATTCGCTTAATCAGCAAAAACAAAGTAGTTGATGAGGTGAAAAGTTACTTTGCGATGCGTAAAATCTCGTCTAAAAGAGATGAAAATGGCATTATGAGAATGCAATTGAATAACAAAGATTATTTCCAATTCGGACCTCTAGATCAAGGCTGGTGGCCAGATGGACTGTACACGGCGCCAACTGATGAAGCTCTGAAATATGATATCGTTAAAACGAAAGAATTAGGTTTCAACATGATTCGTAAACACGTAAAAGTCGAACCGGAGCGTTGGTACACGTATTGTGACCAAATTGGAATTTTGGTTTGGCAAGATATGCCAAGCGGAGACGATCAGCCGATTTGGCAAAATAGAAAATACTTTGAAGGAACAGAATTACAGCGTTCTGCAAAATCAGAAGAAATCTACAGAAAAGAATGGAAAGAAATTATGGATCATTTGTATTCTTATCCAAGTATTGTCGTTTGGGTTCCGTTTAATGAAGCTTGGGGACAATTTAAAACCGTTGAAATTACAGAATGGACGAAAAACTACGATTCGAGCCGTTTAACGAACTCTGCAAGTGGAGGAAATCACTTCCAAACGGGAGATATTTTAGATCTGCATAACTATCCTGGCCCAGAAATGTATCTTTATGATGCAAGACGAGTTACCGTTTTAGGAGAATATGGCGGAATCGGTCTTCCGCTTGAAGGACATTTGTGGAGAGCAAATGACAACTGGGGTTACATTAAATTTAAAAATGCAAGTGAAGTTACCGCCGAATACATAAAGTACGCTGAAATGCTTCGAAAATACGTTAAAACGGGATTCTCGGCTGCGGTCTATACTCAGACAACAGATGTTGAAGGAGAAGTAAACGGTTTTATGACTTACGACAGGAAAGTGGATAAAATGGATTTTAAAGCTGTCAACAAGATAAACACGGAGGTTATTAATGCTTTGAATGTTAAATAATTTTTAAACACATAGGCGTTTGGTTTGTCATCTCGACGAAGGAGAGATCACACAAGAAACTCCGCACAGTATGTCACCAATTTTTATCGAATACCTAGTGTGATTCCTCGTTCCTCGGAATGACAAAAAGATGCCGAACAGCTTTGTGTTCTTCGGCTTCTTTTGAAGTGACAAAGCTGAGAAAAAACCTTTGCGCCTTTGCGTTAAAAAACTCTAAGAGCCTAAAATCAATAAAAAATGAAAAAATATCTAATCCTTTTTCTGTTCACAACAATAAGTTTCGCACAGCAAAAAACATTCACCAACCCAATCCTTCCATCGGGAGCAGATCCTTATAGCACGTATTACAAAGGCTATTATTACTACACGAACACACTTGGAAACAAATTGGTTTTGTGGAAAACAAAAGACCTTTCGGATATTAAAAATGCAGAAAGCAAAGTGATTTGGACACCGCCGAAAAACACCAATTATTCGGCAGAAATCTGGGCGCCAGAGTTTCATATCATCAATGGGAAATGGTATTGCTATTTCGCGGCTGATAATGGCGATAACAACAATCACAGAATGTATGTTTTAGAAAATAAATCATCAGATCCGTTTAAAGGGAATTTTGAGTTTAAAGGCAAAATCGCTGCAAAAACCGATAAATGGGCAATTGACGGAAATGTTTTCGAATATAAAAAGCAATTGTACATGATTTGGGCAGGCTGGGCAGGCGACAAAAATGGTCAGCAGAACATTTACATAGCTAAAATGAAAAATCCACTAGAAATTGACGGCGATCGTGTTATGATTTCTGCACCGACAAATGATTGGGAAACGCATGGTGCGTTACATGACGATGTAAATCCGCCGCAAGTTAATGTGAATGAAGGACCGCAGTTTTTAGAAAGAAACGGCAAAATCTTCATTGTTTTTTCTGCCAGTGGTTGTTGGACAGATTTCTATGCTTTAGGATTATTGAAATTCAAAGGCGGAGATAATTTGTTAGATGCTTCGGCTTGGGAGAAAGCTCTAGAACCAATTTTCAAACAATCAGAGAAAAATAAAGTTTACGCTCCAGGGCATAATTCGTTTTTTAAATCACCTGACGGAAAAGAGGATTGGATTCTATATCATGCCAATTCAAATCCGGGTGAGGGCTGTGGAAATAAAAGATCTCCAAGAATGCAGAAAATTAATTGGGATGCAAATGGGTTTCCAGTTTTAGGCGAGCCTGTGAGTGAAGGAACGCCATTAGCTATTCCATCAAAATAATTAGAAAAGATTTTAAACCAGAGAATGAGATTGATTCGTTCGTAAATGACATAAAAATGAAAAACATTCAAATAGCTGCAGTTTTGTTGCTTGCGCTTTTTCAATTCAATTGTAAAAACAGCAAAAAAGACGATTCGGCTTTAAAAGAAAACACTGAAATCAAATCAGATTCAGTAAAAACGGTTTTAGAAACTAAAAACTTCGACACGATAATCGATGGCAAAAAAGTCAGTTTGTATTGGATCGAAAACAAAGGTATAAAAGCTGCTTTTACCAATTATGGCGGGCGATTAGTAGGTTTGTGGATTGCAGATAAAAACGGAAAACAAACCGATGTTGTAGTTGGAATGAACAGCGTAAAAGGTTTTAAAAACTCGACTGAACCTTATTTTGGGGCTACGATTGGAAGAGTTGGCAACAGAGTTGCATTAGGCAAGTTTACGCTTGAAGGCAAGCAATATCAGATTCCGTTAAATAATGGCAAAAATGCTTTACACGGCGGTGTAAAGGGCTTTCAAGATGTAGTTTGGAATGCGGAAAAAACAGATGAAAAGACCTTGGTTTTTACGTATGTTTCTCCAGATGGCGAACAAGGTTTTCCAGGAAATCTGAATGTAAAAGTAACGTATACGCTTACGGATGATAATTCAGTAAAAATGGAATATGAAGCGACAACGGATAAAACTACAATTGTAAACCTAACCAATCATGCTTTTTTCAATTTAAATGGAGAGGGAAGCGGAACGATTTTAAATCATGAATTACAGATTTACGGAGATAAATTTACACCCGTTGATGAAGGTTTAATTCCGAGTGGCGAATTAAAATCAGTAAAAAATACACCATTTGATTTTACTTCAAAACATACTATTGGCGAAAGAATCGAAACTAAAGACGAACAGCTGAAATTTGGAAAAGGTTATGACCACAATTATGTGCTGAATACAGACAAAAAAGATGGTTTTGTTCACGCCACAACGATTAAAGGCGATGTTTCAGGTATTACTTTAGATATTTATACAGAAGAACCTGGACTACAGTTTTATAGCGGAAACTTTATGCAAAGTAAAAATACCTTTAAATCAGGTGCTAAAGATGATTTTAGAACTGCTTTTGCTTTAGAAACACAGCACTTTCCAGATGCTCCGAATCAGCCAAAGTTTGCTCCGATTACTTTAAAAGCAGGAGAGAAGTATCATACAGTTTCTTTGTATAAATTTTCGATCACAAAATAATGTTTTTCGCAATTATTTCCACGATTTCGATACCCTAAAAATCGAATTAAAAATACAGTTTTAAAAACAAAAAAGTAATCAAGATTTTGTTGTAATTTACTTAAAAAATGACACAATTTCTACTATAGGTTTTCTCTATACTGTATGTTTAACTAATTGATTTTTAGATTTAAAATTATATTTAACTAAATAAAAAGTTTAACAATGAATGTTAAGAGATATTTTAGTCTGCTGAGTTTGTTTTGTGTCTTTATTTGTTGTTCTCAAGAGAAAGAAACGGCTAAAAAAACGGCTTCAAAAGACAAACCAATCTTGCTTGCAGATCCGACCATTTTTTACGAAAATGGAGTTTATTATTTATACGGAACTACAACTGGAGATTTTCCTAACGGAGAAGGTTTTCAAGTGTACACTTCTTCCGATTTAAAAAAATGGAATGGTCCATCTGGCGCACAAAATGGTTTGGCTTTAAAAAAAGGTGATGCTTTTGGAACGAAAGGTTTTTGGGCTCCTCAGATTTTTAAATTCAATGGAAAGTATCAAATTATTTACACAGCCGATGAGAATATCGCTATTGCAACTAGTGATAGTCCGACTGGGTCATTTAAAAGCGATTCTAAGGCTTCAATGTTTAATTTGGGCAAACAGATCGATCCGTTTGTTTTTGTTGATGAGGATGGCAAAAAATACCTTTATCACGTGCGTTTGACTAATGGGAACAGAATTTTTGTTGCAGAATTAAAAGAAGACCTGTCGGGGATTAAAGAAGAAACGCTGAAAGAATGCATTTCTGGGGTTCTTCCTTGGGAAAATACACAAAATGTATCATGGCCAGTTACCGAAGGCCCAACGGTCTTAAAACACAACGGTTTGTATTATATGATTTATTCTGCAAATGATTTTAGAAATCCTGATTATGCTGTAGGTTATGCATCATCAAAAAGTCCGTATGGACCTTGGGAAAAAGCTGCGGAAAGTCCAATAATAAGCCGTAAAGACGTTGGAATAAATGGAGTTGGCCACGGAGATGTTTTTTATGATAAAGACGGAAAAATGAAATATGTTCTGCATACGCATTTAAGCAATAGCGGAGTTTCGCCAAGAAAGGCAGGAATTATCGATATTGATTTTGAAGGAAATAAAATAAAAGCAAATGCTAAAAGTTTTGTCTTATTGCAAGAGTAAAACGATTGATTTTAGAGTTGATAATGGGAAAAGAGATGCTTTGGCATCTCTTTTTTTGTTTAAGAAATATAGCGATAAAATAAGTATTTAACAGAGATATAATTTAAAACGTTGGTTATTTCATACCAGATTCGTACATTGGTAAAAATTACACAAACATGACTAAAAAAATAGAAGATTTAATTCCGCATCGTGCACCGTTTCTTTTTGTCGATGAAATTATTTCTTATACTACAGAAACAATCATTGGTTTAAAGACATTTACAGATAAAGATGCTTGGCTCCAAGGTAGTTTTCCAGATTTTAATTTTGTTCCAGGAACTATTTTAATCGAAGCAATGGCGCAATGTGGAGGCGCAGGAATAAAGCTTTTAGGAATCGCAGACGGCGTTTTTGGGTTAGTAAGTATGGATAATGTTGAGTTTTTTGCTGGTGTTGAGTTTAATAAACTGGTTAAATTTGTAGTGAAAAACATTCGCACAAGTGAAAAAATCATTAAACAATATGGAGAAGCTTTTGATGAAGATAAATTGATTATGAAAGGCGAGTGGATGTGTGTGAAGCTTCAGTAAAAGAATAAAAGCTAGAATTTGTATAGAAAATAAAAGCGTCCTAGAATAGTCTAGGACGCTTTTTTACATTTTGGTAATGATGAATTCGCTTCGGCGGTTGATTTGATGCTGTGCTTCTGTACATGGAACTCCGTTTGAGCAATTGTTGATTAACTGAGTTTCTCCGTAGCCTATTGCGCTTTCTATTCTTTCGGGGGCAACTCCTTGAGAAATGAGATAATCTCTTGTGGCTTTTGCTCTTCGATCTGAGAGCTCAAGATTGTATTGATCATCGGCACGAGAATCGGTATGCGATTCAATTTTTATTACTACTGAGTTATACTGATGCATTAAAAGAACGACTTTATTTAATTCTATTGCAGCATCATAGCGAATATCTGATTTGTCTAAATCAAAGAAAATGATTCCGATTTTGATTTTTAAAACTCCATTTTCGCGAACAATTAAAGCTGGATCTAAACCTATAAATGCTTCTGTTTTTCCAGAACTATTTGCTGTAACGATCGCTTTATTATTGGTGTTATAATTGTCTTTTGTAACTTCAATAGTGTAAGAAGTGTTGCAATTTATGTTGTTATTAAAATCGTATTTTCCGTCAAGCTGAGAAACGGTTTCAGCCACTTTTATTCCGTTGGCATTTTTTAGTGTTACCATCGCGTCGGCGATCCTATTGTTTGAAATAGCATCAAAAATATATCCGCTTATGGCTTGATTGCACGATCTTTCAAAAGAATAAATATCATCATCTCCTTTTCCTGTTTTTCTGTTAGAACACACAAAACCTTTATTGGTTGCTTCATTAACGATATATCCAAAATCATCTCGATTACTGTTTAATGGCGCACCAAGATTGGCTGGTGTATCAAAAACACCGCCGTTTATTCTGCTTTCGAATACGTCTAAACCTCCTAAACCTAAGAAACCATCAGAAGAAAAATAAAGTGCCAGATCGGTGATGTAAGGAAACATTTCGCGTCCTGTTGTATTTATTTTTTCGCCTAAATTTTTGGGTTCAGAAAATTTATTATTGCCTAAAATATCAACTACAAAAATATCTGTAGAACCAATTGTTCCCGGCATATCTGAAACGAAATATAGCTTTTTACCGTCTTTGCTTACTGAAGGATGTCCGACTGAATAATTGTCGCTGTTAAAAGGCAACTCTTTAATATCGGTCCATTGTGTAGTTCCGTTTTGGTTTTCTACAGCTGTTGCGGAGTAAATTTTTAAATTATTAATGCCTTTACTGTCACGTTTTAGTTTTCCGTTATAGTTATTTCGGGTAAAATAAATGGTTTTTTCATCTGGAGAAAAGGCAATGCAGGCCTCATGATATTTGGTTGTGATGTCTTTTCCGAATCGTTCTTTGAAAGTAACATTAGATTGTGTTTCACTTATTTTTCCTAGCTGCATATTAAGATACGGCTGATCGTTCCATCCGTATTTGTCTGTTTTTATATAAGAAGAATCGACAGTTGTTGAATAAACTAAATCGCCTTTATAGTACATTGGCCCGAAGTCTGAATAAGAGGAATTAATGTCTAAATTCTCCAGTATAAAGGACGGTTTTATATTTTCGATATCTTCTAGAGTGACATTTTTAAGAGAAAAGTTCTTGGCTCTGGGATCTGTTGATTTTTGTTTTTCGGCGAAATTTTTCATCCATTTTTTTGCCAGATCATAATTCTGAATTCCTTGCAGCGACTGTGCATAACGGAATAGATATTCGGCCGAAACTTCATTAGGATAATCAGCAATCAGTTTTCCGTACCATTTTGATGCGCTTGACATTCTGGTATTGAAATAATAAGCATCTCCAAGCCGCTGAAGCGTTTCTTTAGAAGCATCACCGTTATTTATTGAAAGTTCATACGATTTTGCGGCTTCCACATAATACATCTTATCAAAAAGAGCATCGGCAGTTTTGTTTTTGGTTTGCGAATAAATTAGCTGTATAACCAATAATGCGAGTATAGTAATTGTTCTTTTCATAGACTATCCGTATTAAAAGAATCTTGGTGATTTTAGTCCTTTTTTGCGTGAAACCAGTTCAAAGCGAAGCATAATTTCGTGCGTACCGCTGTTATAATTCTGCAAAGCGGTTGTAGTATAATCGTAGGCGTAACCTGCCATAATCATTGGTGTGATCTGGATTCCGACAAGGCCGCTTACAGAATCTGATGTACGATAAGAAACACCAAGTGTTAGAGCATTATTAAACATAAAATTGGCTGATATATCTGCAATTAAAGGTGCTCCAGCCACATATTTTACCAAAACAGCTGGTTTGAATTTGGTATGTGCAGAAAGGTCAAAAACAATACCTCCAATAAGATACAGGTGAATTCTCTGATTGACTAAATCTTCGCTGATATCGTCATAAGTATAACGTTCTCTCGTCATAAAATTCGGAATTGAAATTCCAACATAATCTCTTTCTCCATGCCAATATAACCCAGCTCCAACAACGGGCAGGAATTTATTGGTAATGTTTTCACGAAATTGCACATCAGGGTCTTTATAACTTCCTTTAGACCAATCGATATTAATTACGCGTCCACCACCTTTTATACCAAAAGAGAGTTTATGTGATTCGCCAGATTTAATGGTATAAGAGAAATTGGCATCCAAATACTGCTCGTCAGTTGGTCCGATTTCTTCATTTACGACTGAAATTCCGAGACCTACATTTTTTCCGACAGGTGTGTCTAAAGAGAAGCTTTGAGTATTTGGAGCACCTTCAAGACCAACCCATTGTGTTCGATAAATTCCTGTTATAGCTAAATGTCCCAGAGAACCGGCATAAGCCGAGTTTACAGTGAGTGTATTGTACATATATTGCGTGTATTGCGGGTCTTGCTGTGCAAAGGCTCCATATGCCGAGAATAGAGTTATTATCGCGAAAACCTTTTTTATATTTTTAATCATAGCCAATTTTATTTTGGTTAATCCTATTCTTAAATTGCCTTTTTCTAAATGGTCTTATTTGAGGTAAACCCATCCAGAGGTTTTTTTAGATCCGTCTCCTAAATCCAAAATATAGAAATAGGTACCTTCAGGAAGCGTTTTGGCAGAGCCTTCTTCTTTTCCGTCCCAAGTGTTTTTATAACCTTTTTGGTAGTAAACCAAATTACCCCAGCGGTTAAAAATCTCTAGCTGATTATCTGGATATCTTTCAATACAATCGATATAAAAGAAATCGTTTTGGCCATCATCATTTGGTGAAAACTCATTATAGATTTTCAGACAGTTTGGAGAAACAGTAGCGCTATCCTGATTGTTTGCTGAATTGGTATCTATCTGATCCAGTTTAATCAAATGAGCATTGTTTAAATAGTCATTAAAATCGATAACCTTAACGGTGAGTGTTAATGTTTGTAATACTCCAGTGCTAATTGAAGGGATGCTCCAAATACCTGTTTTTGGATCATAGGCTCCTGAACTTACCGTTGAATTTATTAAGGAATATCCTTTAGGTAATGCATCTTGAACTTCGACATTTGTTGCGGTTAAGTTGCCTAAGTTTTCAGCCGTGATAGTAAAGGTTACCTGAGTATTCATAGGAACATCTGTTTTATCGACTTCTTTGTTGATTGCAATGTCGGTAGAAGGGACGTTAATGGATTCAGAATCTTCATCATCTTCGCTTTGATCTCCGTTATCGTTATTTGGAGTACTGTCAGGATCAAATTGATCACTGGCTGTAACTTGCGCTATATTCACATAATCAGAACTTTCTAAGCCTAACGGATTAGCAATTGTTGCCTGATAAGTCAAAGTAATTCCTCCAACAGGAACGGTTAAATTGACCCATTTTATAATATCCTTGCTGAAGATACCTCCATTGTTAATATTCGAAATATTCCTGAATCCAAGCGGTATTAAGTCTTCAACAGCAACTCCGGTTGCAATACTCGGACCTTCATTATTAAGCTGGATAGTGAATGTTACAACTTCGTCTACATTTGCATTTTTGTTGCTGGCTGTTTTTTCTAGACTTAAATCGGCAACGGCAACTTTGATTTGTAAACTGTCATAATCGTCTTCAGTTGTAACTCCGTTATTTGGTGTCGAATCAGGATCGGGAAGATTACTGGCAATAACCTCTGTTATATTTGTGTATTCGTCAGCTACACCCGATGGTTTATTCACTGTTGTATAAATATCCAATGACTGATCAGTTCCGGTTGGAATATTTCCGACATTCCAAATACCTGTAACATAGTTGTATAAACCACTTGTGGGGCTACTTGTTTGATAGGTAAATCCAGAAGGCAGTAAATCTTTGACTCTTACACCAGATGCATCTGCAGGTCCATCGTTGGTAACGGTAACAGTGAAAATAACGGTCGAACCTACTTCGTGGAATGCATCTTGATTAAGAGCTGTTTTTTTAATAGACAAATCTGCCATTACAATTACTGGCGTTACAGAAATACTATCATAATCATCCTCAGCCGTAACGCCATTGCCAGGTGTACTGTCTGGATCATGCTGATCTGCGGTCATAATTTCGGCTGTATTTAAGTATTCATCAGGCGTGCCAGTTGGACTTTTTACAAATACATTTAAAATCAAAGTATGGCTATTTCCAGGCAGTATAATTCCAGGAGACCATTCGCCAGTTGTAGGATTATAAGCTCCCGAAGTTGAATTATAGAAAATATAATCGTATCCAGAAGGCAATACATCTTTTATGGTAACGCCTGTAGCATTGCTTGGACCTGAATTGGTTACTGTAATCGAGAATGAAATCTGTGATCCTACTGGAGGAGTAAGTATGTTATTGATTACTTTTTTCTCAATAGAAAGATCGGCTACAGCAGGAACTGGGGTTAACAACACAGAGTTAATGTCGTCTTCTGTAGTAACTCCATTATTTGGAGTTGAATCTGGATCCAGTTCATTTGAAGCGTAAACTTCGGCAATGTTTTGGTAAACGCCTGTAGTATTTACTTTAGCTCCAATTAATAAAGTTTCTGAAGCTCCGTTTGAGATGTTTCCAATTTCCCAAATTCCAGTTGCATTGTAATATTGACCAGCTGTTGAACTGTAAACTACATATTCGTAACCGCTTGACAGCATATCTTTTACCTGAACACCAGTTGCGGTTTGTGGTCCGCTGTTTTTTACCGTTATTTCAAAAGTAACAGTTGCACCAAATATTGGACTTAGATTACCGCCAATTATAGATTTTGTAAGTGATAAATCGGCCATTGGAACTACAGGAACAGTTACTATTTCAGCATAATCATCTTCTGCCGTGATTCCGTTATTCGGAGTCGAATCTGGGTCAGGAAGACTGCTGGCAGTAACTTCTGTTGTATTTAAATAATTACCCGTTGCATTTACAATAGCTGTTAATTGCAATGTTTGTGCATCTCCGCTTGATAAAGAACCAATAATCCATTTTCCGTTTGTACTAGTATATGTTCCTTTTGTTGCCGTAAAATTGCTAAAAGTATAACCAGAAGGCAATAAATCGGTTACTTCGACACCTGTTGCGTCCTGCGGTCCTTGATTGGTTATGACTATTTCAAAAGTTACTGGAGTTCCAATTAATGGCGTAGCATTGCTAACGGTTTTAGTTAAAGATAAATCGGCTGCTTGTCCTAAAGGAGAAGTAGTTGCTGTTCCATAATCATTTTCAGTTGGAACGCCGTTGCCAGGAGTAGAATTAGGATCAGGTAGGCCACTTGCGGTTACTTCTGCAATGTTCACATAATTTCCTGTCGGATTTACAACAGCGGTTATACGTAATACTTGCGAATCTCCGTTTAAAAATGAACCAATTGTCCATTTTCCAGTTGCAGGATTATAAGTTCCTTTTGTAGCGTTATAAGTGACAAAAGTATAACCAGAAGGCAATAAATCGGTAACTTCAACACCGGTTGTATTCTGAGGACCATTATTGGTTGCAATCACTTCAAAAATAACGGATGATCCTACTAATGGAACTGTATTATTAACAGTTTTAGTTAAAGATAAATCTGCTGATTGTGCATTTGGAGTTGTTGTTACGGTTGCATAATCGTCTTCTGTAGTAACTCCGTTATTTGGTGTTGAGTCAGGGTCATCAACGTCTGCGGCAGTTATTTCTGCAATGTTGGTGTAATTTCCAGTTGCGTTTACGGTTGCTGTAATCTGTAAAGTTTCAGATTTTCCATTTATCATATTACCAATATTCCATAAACCTGTTGCTGGTGTATAGGTTCCCGTAGAAATAGTATATCCAGTAAACGTATATCCGGAAGGAAGCAAATCTGTAACTTGAACTCCTTCATTACCATCTTTTCCGCTATTGGTAATGATAACTTCAAAAGTAACTTGCGAACCTACTAATGGCGTCGAGTTATTTACCGTTTTAGTCAATGATAAGTCAGAAACTGGTGGAGGTGGTGGCGTGTCTGCTCTTACTCCTACGAGAGCAAATGCATAATCATCCTCCAATATTGCTCCATTATTTGGAGTGGAATCGGGATCAGGAAGATCTGCCGCGGTTATTTCTGCTCTATTGACAAAATTTCCAATCGCACTTGCCATTGCTGCAATTTGCAATGTTTCGGATTGATTTTTTGGTAAGTTTCCAATATTCCATATACCCGTTGCAGGATCATAAGTTCCTCTTGAAACGGTATATCTGGCAAAGGTAAATGCTGCAGGCAGTAAATCGGTTACCTGAACACTTGTATTATCCTGTGGACCACTATTGGTAACAATTATTTCAAATGTAATTTCTGTATCAACAATTGGAGATGAATCACTAACTGTTTTGGTTAAAGACAAATCAGAAGAAAGTGCTGTTGGTGTAGTTGCTACTGTTGCATAATCATCTTCTGTTGTAACTCCATTATTTGGCGTAGAATCAGGATCAGGCTGATTGCTTGCTGTAATTTCAGCAGTATTGGTATAATTTCCAGTGGCATTCACTACCGCTGTTATTTGTAGCGTATGAGTAGCACCAATTGCTATGTTTCCAACTATCCATACACCTGTTGTTGCATCATAACTTCCAGCTGTTGCACTATATGACGCATAAGTATATCCAGAAGGTAGTAAATCGCTAACGACAACACCATCGGCGGCTTGTGGTCCAGCATTGTTTATCTGAAGATTGAAAGTTACTTGAGAACCTACAAGAGGAGTTGGGTTATTGACTGTTTTAGTCAATGATAAATCGGCAGATATTGGAATCGGAACCGTTATTACCTCTGCATAATCATCTTCTGTCGTAATGCCATTATTTGGTGTAGAATCAGGATCAGGCTGGCTGCTTGCTGTGATTTCTGCACTGTTAGTATAATTTCCTGTGGCATTCACTGTGGCAGTTATTTGTAAAGTATACGAATCTGAAATTGGCATGTTTCCAACTGTCCAAACTCCTGTTACAGGATTATAACTTCCTGTTGTGGCACTATACGATACGTAGGTATATCCAGAAGGCAGTAAATCTGTCACAGCAACAAAATTTGCTTCCTGTGGTCCAGAATTGGTTACTTGAATACTGAAAGTTACTTGTGAACCAACAAGCGGTGTAGCGTTACTTACGGTTTTAGTTAATGACAAATCTGCTGATGTCGGAACTGGTACCGTAGTTGCTTCTGCATAATCATCTTCTGTTGTAATTCCGTTATTTGGAGTAGAATCAGGATCAGCAAGATTTGCTGCTGTTACTTCGGCAGTATTAGTGTAATTGCCAGTTGAATTTACTCTTGCGACAATTTGAAGCGTTTCTGCATCACCAGCAACCAAATTACCTACTGTCCATATTCCTGTGGTAGTGTCATAAGTTCCGGTAGAAACTGTAAATCCAGTAAAAGTATATCCAGACGGAAATGCATCTGTAACTTGCACACCAAAATTGTCTTGAGGGCCGTTATTGGATACAACCACTTCAAAGGTAACTAGTGAACCTACAAGTGGTGTCGTATTATTAACAGTTTTAACCAAAGATAAATCTGAAAACTGCTGAATAGGAGTAGTCGTTGCCGTTCCATAATCGTCTTCTGTTGGTATTCCGTTATTTGGTGTTGAATCTGTATCAGGAGTATCACTATTCGTAACCTCTGCAATATTCGTATAATCTCCCGTTGGGTTGACTATTGCATTTATCTGTAATGTTTCAGACTCGCTGCTTTCCAATATATCTAGCGTCCATAAACCCGTTGCACTGTCATAAGTTCCACTTGTTGCATTAAAAGTAGCGAAAGTATATCCAGAAGGTAGTAAATCGGTTACCTGAACTTGAGCAGCATCTTGTGGGCCGCTGTTTGTAGTAATAATAGTGAATGTTACGATAGAGCCAACCAAAGGAGTAGCGTTACTTACCGTTTTTGTTAATGATAAATCTGCTGATGGAGGTATAGGAGTTATCACCGCATTATCTTCATCATCTTCGCTTTGGTCCCCATCATCATTGTTGGGCGCACTGTCAGGATCTGGCAGACTGCTCGCGATAACTTCTGTAATATTTAGATAATCTCCTGTTGGAAGAACTTTCGCATCTATAATAAGAGATTCTGAAGCTCCTGCATTAATAGTAGCTACATTCCAAATTCCTGTAGTATAATCATAGAGTCCGTCGCTAATACTGTAATTTACAAATTCATAACCACTAGGAAGAAGATCCCTTACTAAAACGCCATCGGCATCATTTGGTCCTTTGTTTGTAATAATAAGCTGAAAAGAAACTTGGCTTCCTATTACAGGGCTTGTGTTTCCGCCAACTACTTCTTTGGTCAATTCAAGATCTGCTGTTGGGGTTATAAATGTAAAAGGAGCATTGGCTTCATCATCTTCACTTTGGTCTCCATCATCATTATTAGGAGTTGAATCAGGATCAGGGAGATCACTGGCCGTTACCTCGGCAATGTTCAAGTATGGGCCGGATGGATTTACAGTTGATCTAAAGGTTAAATCTAAGGAAGCGCCAGTTGAGAGAGTTAAATTCTGCCATGTAAGATTCCCATTTGCAATATTATAAAATCCATTATTTGAAACCGAACCCGGAATTATTGTAAAACCTTCAGGAATAACATCTTTTACAGCAACTCCTGTAGCATTTCCAGGGCCATTATTAATAAGATGAAGGGTAAATGAAACTTGATCTCCTGCGGCGGCAGAAGTTGGAGAAACTGTTTTAGTCAGTTCTAAATCGGCTTGTTTTAAATTAACCGTAGCACTGCTCATATCGTCTTCTGGCAAGCCATTTCCAGGTGTGCTGTCAGGATCAAATTGTTTGGCTGTTTGTATTTCGGCTACATTTACATAATTAGTTGCTGAGGCTACATTTACTTTTGCCGTTATTTGAAGAGTTATTGTATTTCCATTATTTAGATTTCCAACATTCCATATTCCTGTAGTTCTGTTGTATTTTCCTCCACCGTTATCACTTACATAAGTATAACCGGATGGTAATTGATCTGAAACTGTAATTCCAGTCGCATTATTGGGACCGCTATTGGTTACAGAAATAGTAAAAATAACATTGTCATTTATGCTTACAGTGGCAGGCGAAACAGATTTATTGAGTGATAAATCGGCAACATCAAGAACTATTGAAGCGCTGCTTTGATCATCTTCGGCAGGGTTTTTATTGGCTGGCGTACTGTCTGGATCGAATTGATCTGAACGGATTACCTCTGCTGTATTTACATAAGAAGGTGTTGACAGGATAGTAGCCTTAAACTGTAGCGGTATAATAGTACCACTCGAAATTGTTAAACCGCTCCAAGTAATTGTATTGTCACCAACATTGTATACTCCCGATGAAGTTACAGATCCTGGAACAATAGCAAAACCAAGCGGAATATAATCGCGTATAGCAACATTGGTAGCAGTAGCAGATCCGCCTTGAGCGTTATTGTTAAAAATATTTATATTGAAAGTAACTACATCACCAACACTTCCTGTTGTGGGAGTAACAGTTTTAGTCAATTCTAAATCAGCAATAGCAAGTATTGTAAGCGTCATGGTGTCTGATGAAGCGGCACAATTTCCATTGGTCACATTCCATTGGAGTGTATAGACGCCTGGAACAGTTCCAGTAACAGCCGTTGTTGGACTAGAAGCATCTGTAAAACCGATTGTACTTGGACCAGAAATTTGCGTCCAGCTTCCAGTACCTATTGTTGGAACAACTGCATTCATATTGATAGCAGAAAATTGAGGCACAATTTGATTTGGTCCTGCATCGGCAGTTGAAGGATTCGCATATATAGTTACAACAACCGTATCTTCAGAAATACAGCTAGTCGAAGCAGCAGTAGTAACAGTCCATTTAAATTCGTAAACACCAGGTATCAATCCAAACATTAAGGAATTTTCATTGTTTAATGATGCAATATTGGCAGTATTTGGACCAGAAACCTGTGTCCATGTTCCTACGCCCGACGTTACTGTTACAGCATTCATTGTAGCGCTTGTTAAATTACAGAGTTCTTGATCTGGCCCTGCATCAGCAATAGATGGAGGTACATCATTAAAGGTTATGGAAACTTGATCTGAAGTAGGTGCACATGATGAGGGACTGGTAAATGAACCATTAGTAACAGTCCATGTTAAGACGTAAGTGCCTAAAACATTAATATTTGATAAAGTAGTTACTGGACTATTTGGATTGTCAATTACAGCATTTCCTCCAGGAGGTTGCGAAAAAAATGTCCATGTTCCTATTCCAACAGCGGGAGGAACAGCAGCGGTTTTGTAAGTCGTTTGACAGGCAACAGTATCATCAGGTCCTGCGTTGGCAGGGCTTGGAGGAGCATTCATTTCTATTCTAACAATATCAGAAAGAGTTCGGCAATTATTGCTTTGAAATACCCATTCAAGGATATAAAGCCCAGGAACGGTTAAATTTGAAACAGTCGTCAGTGGCGCAGTAGGAGTGTCAATAACTGCCACACTTCCTGATGGCTGATAAACAAACCGCCATTCGAATATAGTAACATCTGGGGGCGGAACATTTCCACTCATTGTGGCAACACCTGCAACATCATTAATACATAAAGTTTGATCTGGCCCAGCATTTGGATCAATACTCGCGCCATTAAAAATTGTAATATTTACAGAATCTGAGGTTCCAACACAGATATCACCGTTAGGAAATGTATTTGTGCTTGTGGTATATGTAAAAACGTAATCATTTCCAGGAACTACAGTTGCATTAGCAATATAACTGTTCGTTGGTGACTGGATAATTACAACATCAGCTATATTTCCAGTTGTACTGGTTAGCGCCCATGTTCCTGTTGAGTTTTCATTGGCTATAAGCTGCACACTGGTAACATCGCAATGTGTTTGATCTGGGCCAGCATTTGCTGCAGGATCGACTACAACTACCATATCGTCAAAACTGCCTGTGCATAAAAAGATACTTTTTGCAGTTATTGTCCATCTAAAAGTGTAAGTTCCAGCAACAAGTCCATTAATTACTGTGTTTGGATTAGAAGGATCAACTATTAATGGCTGATTAGGAGCGCCAGTAAGAACAGACCATTGTCCTAATTCGAAAAAGCTGTCATAAGTGCTTCCGGCCATTGTTACACTGCTATTGTTGCAGATATTTTGATCTGGTCCAGCAGCTGCAGCATGAGGCGGAATCCCGATGGTAAGGTTGATATCATCAAATGCCTGCCCACAGATATCAGCATCAACTGTCCATCTAAAAATGTAGTAGCCGCTATACGTAAATGTAAAAACCGCATTTGGATCATGAATATCGCTTATAGTATAATTTCCAACACCCGAAATTCTAGTCCATGTTCCAATTGATCCTCCGCTTTGTGTTGCTGCCATTGTTATAGTATTGCCACAAATTTGCTGATCTGGGCCTGCGTCAGCGGCTGGCGGAGTCTCTGCAACCGTAATAGATACACTGCTTTGGCTAGGAAAACATACTCTCAATCTTGGAGAAATGGACCATGTAAAAACATAAGTTCCGTTTCCAGGAACGGTAACCATTGTATTTGGATCAGTATCATCCGCAAAAACGACTCCAGTAGAAGGTGTTACGGTCCAAATACCAATTTCGCCAAGTGCAGGGGTATTTCCGCTAAGGTTAAAAGTTGTTGTGCCCGAGGTATAACAGGCGTTTGGTCCTGCATTTGATGAGGTGGGTGCGATACTGTTATTCGTATTAATAACTACATTATCAGAGATAGATGCACCACAGGAAGGGCCTGGATGCGAATAGGAAACTGTCCATTGCAATTCATAGGATGAATTTGGTGTCAAAAAACCACTTGCAATGGCGTTGGGACTGTTTGCGTCAGAAAAAGTGATAGTATCAGGACCCGAAACTTGACTCCAAGTTCCCATTTCGCCAGCTTCGGGAGGCGCGGCACTAAGAGGTACTTGCGAACTTGCACAAACCACCTGATCTATTCCAGCATCTATATTGTCTATTGTAGTGTCTGAAACGTAAACGGTAACTGTTGCTACTGAAAATCCGCACGTGGCACCACCGCCTTTTGTAATATATTGAAAAACATAAGTACCCGAAATAAGATTACTTACAGGTGTGTCAATTGCAAAATTGTCGGCAATTGTTGCAGTGTTCGGACCGCTGAGCTGACTCCAAAAATGCATTCCGTCATCTGTGCTTACACCAGAGAGAACTGTAGTTGTGTCACCACAGGGCAAACTCACATCGGTTCCAGCATTAGATGGAGTAGGATCGCCAGAAACCAAAACGTTTAAGGTGTCAAAACCATAATCACATTCTACAGTTAAAGCTCCCGTTTGTTTTCGGATAAATTCTACTGTATAATCTCCTGGAGCAGTAAGAGTTAAAGTAAGCGAATTTCCAACATCTTGTAAAGCAGTAGGAAAAGGAGCCAAAGGAGAGAGGGCAGGGCCACTCAAAATTCGGTATTGATTGGAACCTGTTCCTGTTACAGCCAGCGGAATTGTAAATACAGTTGCATTACAGCTTCCAACAATATCATTTCCATTATTTGCGACAATTGTTCTGGTAGGTCCATTGTATTGTACGATGTAATCTTTGGTAAAAATACATCCCGTGTTGTTATTTGTTAGAGTATATCGAAATCTATAAGGAGCACCTGCAGAGGATATATTCGTAACCAAAGTTGTTGGATTTGTTGGTGAAACAATTACGGCACCAGCACCTCCAGAAACTTGCGACCAAGCTACGGTTTCACCAGCGTATAAAGGAGTTTGTGCAACAAGAGTAACCTGATTTATGGTGTTGTCACAAAAAAATATATTTTCGTCTCCACCTGGCAGTTGCGTTACATCCTGAGTTGCGGGTGGAACCGTGATTACAACGGTATCATTTCCTGAGGCACAAGGCCCAGCAACGGTCCATCTAAAAGTATAAGTTCCTTCAACCAGATTTGAAATACCAGTTCCATTAGAATTCGGATTGCTTATAGTTGGAGTATTTGGTCCGCTGACAAATGACCATTGACCATTTTGTCCGTTAAGTCCGCAACCACCATAAGTACCATTTAAGTTAGTTGACTGTGTAGTAGTGTAACAATTACTTAAAGTTTGATCTGGACCTGCAGAAACAGGTTTTACGCCTCCATAATTAGTAACTGTTATCTGAGAAGTAGTTCTGCATCTTTGTCCAGGAGCATATTCTGGTCCTTCGATAACCCACTGAAGTGTTGTAACACCACAGCTTGTTTCAGGTAAACTGATTGTTGAGGTGGCTAAATTTGGGAAATTAATTACAACTCCTGCATTATTGGCTCCTACGATTTCCCAATATCCTGTTTCTCCTGTGTTTTGTGGCGTATTTGCAATAATTGCCAACGTACCGTTATTATTAGGACAGCTCGCAATATTTGCACCAGCATTCGCTTTTGTTATTGGTTTAACATTAATTACTTTGTCTTGATAAGACAATATCCCGTCACTACAGGTTGCACTATATCTAAAAACATAAGTATTGCCTCCAGTATAGCCTGAAACTGTTGTACTTGAGCTATTTGGCGAATTGATCGTTACTGCAGGACCCGAGATTTGTGTCCATTTGACTGTACCAATAATTGGAGTCGGAGTATTTCCAGTCAAAACCAATGCATCGGTTTCACAAATAGTAACATTCAGTACTCCGGCATTTACAGTGCAATTTTGTGAATTTACCTTAATAGTAGCACATACTAATAGAATAAAAACTAGTAAAAGTTTTTTAGAATAATTAGTAAAAATGGAGGGAACGTAAAATTGTGCCATAAGCAATCAAAGTATTTAAAGGCAGATACAGAGAAGTCAGGCCCACCTTAAATTAATAAATTGTGTTGAGCATTAATTTGTAATTAGGTCGTGAAGTGTGTGTTTTTGGGAATAATCAAATTTAGCAAAAGATCACCTTGAGATATTTTTTTGTATGTTCCATATTATAAAATGAAACAAGAAAACCTGTATTGCAACAATTGAAAAGTAGTATTATTTATACGAAAAAACTTCAAATTGTAATAACTTGAAGTTTAATTATATGTTTTTTCTTAATTAAAAAGCTTCGCCGATTCTAAAGTAAATTCCCCAGTCTCCTTTACCAACGGCACCGTCTATGCCTACATTAAATTTTGATTTTTTGAAAGGATTGTATCGATAGCCAACTCCACCGCCAGGATATAATTTCCAATCAAAGCTTGGAGTATCAGAACCATAAATAGTGGCAATACCAAAAAAGCCAACTAATCCCATTTTCTTAGCAAAGTTATAACGGTATTCGCCCTGAATATCCATTAATCCTGAACCGCGATATTTCCCTTCAGAATAACCTCGAATATCAGTTCCTCCAATTGTACTTTGCTGTTCAAATGCTACATTTCCTAAACCAAACTTGCTGTAAAAACGAACGGCAATAACATCTTTTCCTTCTCGATAGGGAAAATATTTATTGGCTTGAAAAGATATTCGATTCGATGCTAATTTATTATCTAAAAACTTTGGATAAGTTGACCAATCCATTCTGATTTTATAACCTTTGGTCGAATAATAGACAGCATCTCTAGTATCATACAATAAGTTTACAACCAAAGCATTGCTATGTGAAACTGATTTAGGAGAAATATCATCTTCATAAACTGTATTGTAATGAGCATATGTATAAGAAAGTCCGCCGTAGAACTTTCCAATAATTTTATGCTGACCGCCAATACTTAAAACAGTGGTTTTGGTTCCGTAATCATAAAAATCTGGCTGATCAATATCATCGACGTAAAATTGTGAATTCTGATTTCCAGTAAAAAAGAAAAGTTTTAATCGCCATTTGTCTTCATTCAAATACCATTTATTAAAAAGCGCTATAAAATAGGATTTATTGGTGGTATAAATTGCCGACATTCCTGATAAAGATTTTGGCGAAATAGTATCAGCTTGATTGACTTTGTACATCGTCATTGGAATTACTCCAAACATAAAATCCAAGTTTCGATTGTAACTTAGATAAGGCATTACTCTCAATTCGATTTTCTTTTCTTTTTTCGAAATAGAATCAGTAGTTTTTTGTCCAAAAGAAGAATAGATAAAACCTGTAAAAAAGAATAGGAGTAAAAAATGCCTCATAGTATAAATTTATTTTAATGAAACTTATATGGGAATGTAGATACTTAAGAAATGCTTTTTGGGTATTTGTAAATTTAAATAAAAAACATAACTAATTGAAATTAAAATAATTAAGATGGTTTTGTTTTGTTGAATATCGAAAGAAGATTTTCTAAAGCATCTTTTGAATGCAATTGTTCTCCATTTCTTAACGTGTCTTTTGTCGCTTCAGCAGCTCGTTCCAGCATTCGCTTTTCAAAATAAGAAATTGCAGTTTTCAAATCTGAAAATTGATTATTGGTTAAACATTCTGAAAGTTCAAGAGCGTCTAGCATAGCAAGATTAGCGCCTTTTCCAGCAAACGGAGGCATTCTATGCGCTGCATCTCCAATTAGACTTAGATTTTCCTGAGTTTTCCAAGATTGATCTAAAGGGAAATAATACTGCGGGCGCGGAATAAAATACAATTCATGGCTCAGAAAAAGTTCGTGCCATTCAGAACTCCAATCTTGATAAACTTCTTTAAACCATTCAAAAATTTTCTGATTATTTTTAAAATCTAAATCACTTTTTACAAGCCAGTTTTCGGGTATTTTACTGCTGAGCAAAAACATCAGTGAACCGTCTCCTTTTGTACCGTACATAATGTTTTGTCCATTTCCCAAAGCAAGAACTTTTCCGCCTTTGGAAAAATCAAAAAGATTGGAAGCATTTTCTTTTGCGTTATAAATCGTTCCTTCAATCATAGTAATTCCAGAATAAATGGGTTTCTCTGTACTTAAATAAGAACGGACTTTCGAATTGGCGCCGTCAGCAGCAATTACCAAGTCAGCATAAATAGGTTTTCCATTTTTAAAATACAAACGCCAGCCTTGATTTTCTTTTTCCATTGAAAGAAACTGACTGTTCCAAACAACAGTTTCAGGCAAAAGCGATTCTAATAAAATAGCTCGAAGCTCCGAACGATCTATTTCTGGTCGAGGTTTTGAAATGTTCTCTAGAGAATTTGTATGGTTATTCGAAATTTCTTCAAAAGCAGTTTTCTGAATATTATGCTCATCAAATTTCAATTCAAAATTTTGATCGACAATTCGAGCTTTACTCGCATTCGGCCGAATATTTTCATAAAACTCATTCAATAAATTTGCTTGTTTCATGGCTTTTAAGCCAGAATCTTCATGTAAATCTAAAGGAGAACCTTGAACACGGACTTCAGAATTTAAATCTCTTTCGTAAACTTTTACATTTACATTTTGAAGTTGCAAAAGACGCGCTAACATTAAACCGCCCATTCCGCCGCCAATGATGGCAACTTGTTTATTTTGTAGTAACATAGTTTTGTGTTTAAAATCTATGTCGCAAAATTATTTAGTGGAAAGAGCAGATAATAGTATAAATCGGTCGTTTTTGTTTTGAAATAGTTCTTTTGGAAGCGAACCTGAAATTTTCTTGATCTCTTTAATGAAATGGGTTTGATCTGAAAAATTCTCTTCAGGAAAAAGTTTTCCTTTTGCAATATGTTCCAATGAAGCTCGAAAACGAAGAATTGAACAATAGGCTTTCAGCGAAAGGCCAAAATACTGATTGAAATAGCGATTTATTTGACGGCTACTCCAATGAGATTGTTCAGATAATTCTTTGACTGACATTGCGCCGTTGCTTTCATAGATGAGGTTAAAGAGTTTTTGTTTTCGCAAATCTATTTCCTTTATTAGTAAAGAATCAATTTTTGCCGAAGCTTTTTTGCAGAACAATTCAAAATTTTTTAAATCATTTTCGTTGAAATCCCAATAGTTGCTTTCGAGTATTTTTCCTGAATTTATAAGGTCTGCAATACTTTCGTTAAAAACATATTCAGCGGCAGGAAGTTTAAAGCTGATTACAAAGGTTAGACTGTTGGCTGGAATTTTACCTTTTTCATATTGCTGAGTTCCTAAACCTAAAAGTCTAATTTGAAAAGAATTTTCTGTTGTTTTTATTAATGATAAGTCAATTCGTCCATCGGGAAGTCCAATCGTTTCTAGCGTTTGGTCTGATTTATTTTCCATGCACCAAAAACTATCCACAAAATCCGATAGTTTTTTGCTGGGTTTTATTGATTTGTATTCTAAATCGTTGTACATGGATCAAAATTTTAAGCGAAATTATGCAAATTACGTTTCACTTCTATAAAATCAAATCATGCTTAGAACGCTTGTATTAAGGTTTTTAATTCGCTAAAAATCGTCATGAAAAACTTAACATTGGGTAAGTTGTTGGTTTTAAATGGTTTGTTGTGAGTTTTTTTTAGCAATGAAAAACTTAACATTGGCGAATACCTTTTTCAATCTATCTTTGTTTATTATTTTTTGATGTTAATTTAATGATTTAATAACATTAAAAATTAGTTTGAACCAAAACAAATTCAATCAATTTCTTAAAATTAACAGAATAATGGCAAAAGAAGTGCTTACTAATGAAATCGATCAGGAAGTAGAGGCTGCTCCAGTTATCTCAAATGATGAAAACGAGCAGAAAGATGCTCCGGCTTCAGAAACAGAATCGGTAAACGAAACTACAGAAGTAAAACCAAAACCTAAAAGAGCTCCAAAAAAAGCAACAGAAAAAGAAGTTGCCATTGCAGAGGAGATTACAGAAGAACCAAAGCAAGAGGGAGTTACATCTGAAGCTGAAGAAGAAACATCAAAAGGAAACGAAAACGAATCGAAATCTAAAAAGAATAAAAAGATGAAAGAAAAAGAAAAAGAGAAAAAGAAAAAAGTAGCTAAGAAAAAAGAAAAAGCGAAAGACAAAAAGAAGGAAAAAGCTAAAAAAGCAAAACTAAAAGCTCAAGCGAAAAAGAAAGCAAAAGCAAAAAAAGCAAAGGATAAAGCTAAAGCGAAAAAAATCGCAAAAAATAAAGCGAAAAGATCTAAAGCAAAGAAGAATAAGAAAAAATAGTTTTTAATTGTTAATGGTGAATTGTTAATTGTGAATTGTGAATTTTTCCAAATCAGTCATAACAATAGAATAAAAAAGCCACAGATTATAGATTAGTATTGATTTCTAAAATCATTTTAATCTATAATCTGTGGCTTTTTTTTATTTGTATAGACTTTTCAATATCAACCATCAACAATTAACCATTAACCATCAACAATCAACCATCCTCATCTTTTGTTTTCTTTTGCAAAGCAAGTTTATCAATCTTCTGAAGAAATTCAGGATCAAATTCAGAATAAGCCCTTAATCGGTATTTTTCATCTCTAATTTTCATGACCAAGCGTATTTTTTGAACCATTAACCAAATTGGTTCGTAACGTTTATGGCCTAAAAGATATTGAATTTTAAGAATTGATATTTTTCGATGAGAAAGCGTCATTAATTCGATGCAAATCATCCAATATCGAACAGGAAGATTAGAATTCTCCATCACGGTTCCAGATCGAAGACTGATTCGGTTGCCACATTTTCGACATTGAAATTTAAAATCATTCTGTCGGAAAGAGTGTGCATTATGCCCACATTTCCTGCATAAAAGACCATTTTCTAAGCGCTTGTTTTTTAGTTCTTCAATACAAGTTGCTTCGTCAGGATATTTTTCAAAATAGGCACGTAATTCCATTTATATAATTCCTCATTTACTTTTGGAAATATAGAATAATTATAGAAATGAAAAGCAATTTGTATAAAAAAACTGTTTTTTAATATTATGGACTATAAAAGCATAAACAATGGTTTTGACCAATAGAAAATATAGGGAATTTTTCTACCCGTTTTTCAAGGTTGAAGCCTTGAACTATGGCTAAATAGGATGGTTTGTGTAATAATATATGTCGCTCCGCTGGAGCTTTTTTTAAAGATCGTCGATGTTTTTTTCTATAAATATTTCGTCACTCTGGGACTTTTCTAATGACTTTAAATAGTTCCGCTGGGAATTTTTAATAATTTTAAATAGCTCCAGAGGAGCTCAATATTTATAGAAAAAACAATACCGATAGTAAAAAGCTCCAGCGGAGCTACATATTTAATTTGAACGCAAAGAAATTTTTTTACGTGTTTACTAAAATTAGATCTTGAGTTTTGTTTACGACTAAAAAAATAAAAAGGAATACTCTTAGCAGAATATTCCTTTTTATAAGGGGCAAAATTGAGTTATAATTTAGCTACGATTTCTTTTTTGTATTTATTTAGGATAGATTTTGTCATACCTAAATTAGCTTTTGTAGAATCTACAGCTAGGTAAATAAAGTAATCTTGATTGTCAGAAACGTCGATAATGTGAATTTGAGAACTTAGCGTAATCATAATATTATCGATAACCTGACCATGTAAATTTAAAGCTTTAATAGCGTTCATTTTTGCTTTAACTACTTCAAGGTTGTAAGCAGATGCCAATTCTGGATCAAAATCTGCAACAGCAGAGTGTGAATAGTATGACATACCGCTTGCGATTTCAGCTACAGAAACTGCAATGAAACCTGGGACGTTCTTTTTTAGGTCTTCCCCAAATTGCGTTAAAAAATCAGACATAATGTTAGAATTTTAATTTGTTGTAATAAGAATGAATTGTTTTGGATGAAGCAAAATTAGCTATACAATATTATTTAATTATCCGCTTTGAATACCTTTTTTTGTATAAACATTAAAAATAACATTCTTTTAATCAAATTGTGTTTTCTTCTGTTTTACATTACAATTGATTTTGTTTTGAAAATGAAATATTTAAACTGAAAATGCTTCTAAAAAAGCCAACGAGGCTTTTCCAGAAGCATTCTTTATTTAAGCAAAAAATAATTTTTTACTTGATTTCTGTTATAAATTCGTCTTGTGGAGTTCTTACTTTTTTCAAGTTTACCAACCAGTCGTTAGCATCATCTCTATATCCTATAGGTAAAACTAAAACGCTTTTTAGTCCAAGTTCGCTTAAACCTAAAAGTTTGTCAACTTCAGCAGGAATAAAACCTTCCATTGGAGTTGCATCTACTTGCTGTTCAGCAGCAGCAGCGATTGCTACACCAAAAGAAATGTAAGCTTGTTTTGCAGCGTGGTTAGCGTGCCATTCTTGTCCAAGAGGCTCATACATTCCCCAAAGTCTTTGTTTGTACTCATCCATTGCATTAGCTGGAATTCCTCTTTCAGCAATTGTTCTGTCAAAAACAGCAGAAATTTTTTCTAAACTATAACCGTCCCAAGCAGCCCAAACCAAAACGTGAGAAGCATCTGTAACTTGACTTTGATCAAAACTTACAGATCTAATTTTGTCTTTTAATTCTTTGTTTGTAATAACAAAAATCTTGTAAGGCTGTAATCCAGAAGAAGATGGAGCAAGTTTTGCAGCTTCAAGAATATAATCTACTTTTTCTTGCGGAACAGCTTGTCCGTTCATTTTTTTTGTAGCGTAACGCCACTTTAGTGCATCTATTAAGGCCATTTTTCTTTAGTAATTAAAAATTGTATTCAAATGTAAACACTTTAAGTGTATTTTTGTCATCCGATTACTAAAAGTAACTGTAACATCGAGGTAACATACAATAGAACATGCTGAAAGAAGTAAAACACGATCCTAAAAAATGCACACAACATATTATGGCAGTGCATGACGCGATGTATATTTTAAACGGAAGATGGAAAATCTCTATTATTGCATCACTTTGCTTTAATACTTTAAGATTTACCGATTTATTGCGCGAAGTCGAAGGAATTTCAGGAAAAATGTTAAGCAGAGAATTAAAAAATCTCGAAGAAAATCAATTAGTTACTAGAACTGTTTTGAATACACAGCCCATAACTGTGGAATATCAGCTGACAGAATACGGACATACATTAAAAGAAGTAATCGATTCGTTAGCAAAATGGGGTCATAATCACAGAAAAAAGATTACAGGAAAAGAGTAAATCAGCTTTTGAGTTCTGAAATTCTCTGAAAAAATCCCTGAGAAGCTAGTTTTTGTTCTGTTTCTTCAATAGCTTTCAGAAGGTTGTTTTGATTGTCAGTGATTTCGTTCAAAGCATTTTTCATAATGGTCCAAACGGGTTGCATTTTTACAACAAGATCTTTTCCTTTTGCTGTAAGAACAATCAATCTTTTGCGTTCGTCCAATTTATCTTTTTTAGAACTGATGATTTTCTGCTTTTCCAATTCCTTCAATAAACTTATAGTAGAAGGATGGCTATAGCCAATTTCGGCAGCAATTTCAACAACACTCAGCATTTCTTTGATATGCAAAGTGTAAATTACAGGAAACCATTTTGGTTCAAAATCAATATCGAAAGACTTATAAATTAAAGCCCCGTCTTTGCGAAGTTGTTCGCTCAGACGTTGCAATCGAGTAGATATGGCCAAGATGCCAATTTCATCAATTATATTCATTTCTATTGATTTAGATTTAAATGACAAAAAACATTATCAGGTTTCATTAACGGAAAATCAGTTGGAAGTGCTTCTTTTGGGATTGTTACAAAATTATTTTTTTCATAAAAACGTAAAGCAGCCTGCAAGAGCGTAACCGTTCCTAAATATAAGTCTTTAATTCCGTTTTCTTTGCTGTATGCAATTAACTGTTCTAATAATTGTTGGGCAATTTGAAATTCTTTTCCTCTGTATTCCTTCTTAACGAACATTTTTCTGATCGCTCCAGCTTCAGCATTAAATTTAACCAAAGCGATTGTTCCAACTAATTTCTCGTCTATAAAAGCACCAAGAAATAATCCGCCTGGTTTATAGTAAAAGTTTTCAATGTCCAGTAAATCTGGCTGATCTTCTAAAGTAACAGGAACATTAAATTCTTTTTGCTGAATGTTTAAAATCAAATCAACGATTTCATTTTCGTACTTATTTTGTATTGGTTGAATGCGCATTTGTCTTGTAAATTAAATATATGTACAAAACTACGTAGTTAGCTACATATATACAACATAAAAACTGCTGAAGTCAGCAGTTTTAAGTGTTTTTTATGATTTCAAACGATTTCTTTTATAAGATTTTATTCTTTAACTAATACAATAACGGCTTTATAACCTGTACCAACATTCCATTCGCTTGACGAAATAACTTGGCCTTTGTCGTCATAAACTTTAAATTCGGCTGTGTTTGGAGAAGCAAAACCTTCGTTAAGTGCTTCAATATCAATTTTATTGATTCCTTTAACCAAGTCGATTTTTACGCTTTTAAATTCGCCATTTAAGAAAACTTCAGGTTCAATTACTTTATCGTTCAAATATACTTTTACTTTATCGCCGTCTACAAAAGCTGCATCACGGTACATAATTGTAGAAGTAGCAGAAGTTGTGTTGATATTTCCTAAAAATTGATTTCTTCTATAAAAAATCCCTTCAACATTTGCGTCTTGTTTGTAAACGTTTCTGTCTTTAAAAAGTTCGTCTGGATTAACCTGTAATGGCGCAGGTTTTTCTACAGGCGCCGGCGGATTTTCTTTTGGAGCAACTTCTTTGGGCGGAATAACTTCTTTTACGGCAGGATCTTTTGCCGGAATCGTCTTGAATTTATTATTGAGTTCTTGGGCAAAGCTGTGCAGAGAAAAAGAAGCAAAGGCAATTATTAAAAATATTCTTTTCATGTTTTTATAAATATTAATCTTGTGTGGTATTATTTTGAAAAGATTAGATGCATCATAATCTTTTATATATAAACATTTTATGAAACCAATTATTGTCTTGTTATAATTATTTGTAGAAAAATTAACTTCTTAATAAACGGAAGAACTACATCTTTTCGCTAACTTGAAGTCCCTAAAATGAAGACTTTTTAAAGAAATTTCATTGAATATTTAAAAGACAGAAATCATGGAATGGAAAAATGTTTTAACCGACTTATTCAAAATTGATTACCCGATTATACAAGCGCCAATGCTTGGCGTTACAACCCCAGAAATGACGGCATCGGCAAGCAATGCAGGAGTTTTAGGATCGCTCGCATTAGGAGATCTTCCTGCTGAAAAATGTATCGAATTGATAAGAGCAACAAGAAAATTAACTAATAAACCTTTTGCAGTAAATATTTTTGTGCATAAAATAGATCCCATTACGCCAAAATTGGAATCTGAATATTTAAAAACAAGGAAACATCTTCAAAAGTTGGCAGAAAAATCAGGAATTCAAGCCGATTTTCCGAATATAAATGAAATTAAACTTACTGATTATCACGATCAAATTGAGGCGATTCTGCTGGAAAATTGCGGTATTGTAAGTTTTACTTTTGGAAATTTGGATGCAGAAAGTATTGCCACTTTAAAGGAAAATAAAGTGCTTTTAATTGGAACATGCACTTCTGTTCATGAAGCTATTGTTTTGGAACAAAGCGGTATAGATATTATTTGTGTGCAGGGGATTGAAGCGGGAGGACATCGCGGAAGTTTTCTCGAAGAACTGATTCCGCAAATTGGTGGATTGTCGTTGCTTTCGCAAGTAACAGAACATGTAAACGTTCCGATTATTTATGCTGGCGGAATTTATAATGCTAAGACTTTATTGGCGTCCAAAACTTTAGGAGCAGACGGTTTTCAGATTGGAAGTTTGTTTTTGGGTTCTGTTGAAAGTGCTTTACATGATTTTGAAAAGCATCGACTTAGAAATTTAAAAGAAAATGAAATTGTTTTAACTAAAAGTTATTCAGGAAGATACGCTCGCGGAATTAGAAATGCTTTTATAGAAGAAATTGAAAATTCTGAATTTATTCTTCCGTATCCATATCAAAACAAACTGACTGCAGAGTTGAGAAAAACAGCTAAATTGGAGAAAAACACTGATTTTGTAAGCATTTGGGCAGGGCAATCTATAAATGGTTACAGCGATGTTTCGACCGAAATTATTATTAGAAATTTGATAGAAGAAACAGAAAAATTTGGATAAAAAACTAAAGAGGAATATTTAAGTTTTTAATTGTAAAATACTGTTTGTTAATGTGTTATATTTGTTTTTCAATTAAAAAATTATCGGCTATGATTAAATTTAGTTTTACCTTTTTTTTCTTAGCATTTGGTCTTTTTGCTCAAGAAAATAAAATTGATCCCGAAATTAGAAAACAAATTGAAGCGCATAATACTGCTTTAGTGACCGCTTTTGCTAAAGGAAATCAAAGCGCATTAATAAAAGCATATACAGATCAATCTGTTTTTATGCCCGAACACAGCAGACAGAGAACGGGTAAAAAGTCAATTTCTGCATTCTACGAACAATGGCTTTCTCAAACGAAAATTACTTCATATCAAAGAGCAATTTTGGAATTACAGGATTTTGGAAATTATGTTCTTGAAATTGGAAATTTTACTGAAAATCTAACCTTAAAAGGACAAGATCCTTATTCTTATTCTGGAAAATATGCTGTTTTATGGCAGAAAAAGAAACAGCTTCTCATTATTGCTGCAGAAATCTGGGGTTCGGCGAGTTATTTTGATGATAAAAATATTCCTCAAATAGACGATTCGGATGTTTCTCAAACTCAAGAATATATTTCGTCAGATAAGTTGACTTTAGAAGTTAAAGAAAGAAATAATACCATTAAAAGATTGGTTCAGAATAGGCAAGGAGCGGAACATGCCAAAATGTTTATGCCCGACGCGATGTATTTAACGTATTATACGCCAATTCTTTCTGGCGAAAAAGACATTACAGCTTATTTTACAGAACATGAAAAGCCTGGAACATTGAAAATTGAGCAAATCTCAATCAAGACTTCTGGAATTATAAATGCAGGAAAAGCAATTGTAGAATTTGGTTTTTACAATGTGGATTGGCGCGATGGTGATAGTAATGGAAATGTAAAAGGAAAAAGTATAAATATTTGGAAAAGAGACAGTAAGGGGGAATTAATGCTTTTTCGTCAAATGGTAAATCATGATTAAAATAGAATAAAACATTATATTTACTTTCTAAACCCTTTATTTATGAAAGCATTGGTAATTGGAGCGACAGGTGCAACAGGAAAAGAACTTGTTAATTTGCTTTTGGAAAGTAATGATTATGAATCGGTTTCAATTTTTGTGAGACGTGCTACAGGAAAATCACATTCAAAATTGAGAGAACATATTGTTGATTTTTCAAATGTAAATTCTTTTCAGGGTTTAATTACTGGAGATGTTCTGTTTTCATGTCTTGGAACAACTTTAAAAGTTGCAGGTTCAAAAGAAAAGCAATGGAAAATTGATTTTGACATTCCAGCCGAATTTGCTTCTGCTGCAAAGCAAAATAATGTTAATTCCTTGGTTTTGGTTTCTTCTTATGGAGCTTCTTCAAAAAGCAGTGTATTTTACTCGATGATGAAAGGAAAACTGGAAGAATATATAGATGAACTTCATTTTTCTCAGTATCTTATTTTTAGACCAGGACCGCTGATTCGTGAAAATTCAGATCGTTTGGGAGAAAAGATTTCGATAAATATTATTAAAGTATTCAATGCAATTGGACTTTTTAAGAATTTAAAACCAATTACAACGGCATTTTTAGCTGAAAAATTAGCGAAATCTCCCAAAGTGCTTTCGTTAGGAAAAACAACTCTTGAACTTAAAAGGATTCTTGAATTATGAGTTGTGAATTATAAATTATGAGTTATGAATTATGAGTTATGAGATTACAGACTGATTTGCAGCTTATAATTCATAACTCATAATTCATAATTAAAAAAATCTATTTTTTATCTTCAGAGATAATCAAGGTTGACGGAATATTAGTTAACCACGGGCTCTTGTTTTCTACTAAATGTTTCCATCCGTCAATTGAGATTAGCATAAGATCTTGCTGATTTAAATAATCTTTCTCGATTGAATGCTCTTTTCTTAGCGAAAGCTGACTTGAAGCAGCTTGTTCCATTAATCTAATTTTTTCTTTTGTGTCTAAATCCGACATGATTTTTCCTTCTACATCCAAAATTTCAATTCGGGCATCAGTATTCTGAATAAATTTTTGAACATAATTTTGAATCAAATCCCAATCTTTGGCATTGAATAGCGGAATAAAAATATGTGCGATTTCAGTTAAATCTTTATCAATTAAAATTCCGACTGGAATATGAGATTTAGCAATAATCTGTCTCGTTCCGTCATCAAAAGGAGCCGATTCTAAGATGTTTTCTTTTCCAGTAACGGTGTTTAATATTTTCTCAGGATTAATCATTCGGGTTGTAAAGCCAAGGACTCTTCCTAATAAACTTCCTTCATAAATAGATTGCCCAATTCCAACTAATAGTAAATCGTGTTTGCTTTTGTTGGCAACATTTACAATTTCATTATCAATATCAGAAGACGCTTTAAACATCGTTGTGATATTTCTGTTAAGCGTTACAGATTCTTCAACAACACCTTTAAATTTTTCTGTTTCGTAAACTTCTGTATTGTAATGGTGCAATTCTTCAGTTGGAAGAAAATGCATTGCTGTAATTTCAGAACTTTCAGCTCTTTTATTCGTTAGTCCGTCAGCTACTTTAAGCAAAGCTCTTCCAGATTCTGGTCTGTCAAAAGATAATAAAATGCGGTATTTATTTTTCAGAGTGACATCTTCTTCAGTTTCTGTTTTACTCGATCTGAAAATCCAATTAATAAAATCTAAAGTTGGACCTGTCATAAATGTAGTGGCAAGCGCCATAATTACGAACATAGAGAACAACTCTGGGCTTAAAACGCCAAGATCGTAACCAATATTTAAAGCAACCAATTCGGTTAAACCTCTAGTATTCATCAATGCTCCAATCGATAAACTGTCTTTCCAGTTCTGGCCTACGAATTTTGCTGCAAGCGCACTGCTGACAAACTTACCTATAACTGCTACTGAGAAGATTAATCCAGCGATTTTCCATAAATAAGGTTCATTCAATAAACCAATTTGTGTTCTTAATCCAGTAAATACGAAGAATAATGGCAATAAAAGTACAAGTGCAACATCTTCGACTTTTTCGATAAAAAGATTTCTAAATCTAATGTTTTCAGGCATAATTGCACCAGCAATAAAAGCTCCAAATAAAGCGTGGATTCCGATAACTTCTGTTAGATAAGAAGAAACTACAAGTGTTAAAAAGAATATTGCAACAATTGGTTTGCTTAATTTGTCGCTTGTAGCATACAAATCTCCGATTCTTTTAAGGAACGGACGAACTACTCTAATCATTAAAAATACGTAACCTAAAGCTAAAAGTACCGTGTACAAAGCACTTCCAAAAGAACCTGCTTTTACAATCGCAATTACAACTGCTAGAATACACCAAGCCGTGATGTCATCGGCTGCGGCACAAGTAATTACGATTGTGCCTAATTTAGTTTTATGAATGCCGCGTTCCTGCACAATTCTGGCAAGTACCGGAAATGCAGTGATACTCATCGCAATTCCGGCAAACAAACCAAAAGATGTAAATTGTACATCTGCAGGGGCAAACTCGTCATATATAAAGTACGCCAATCCCATTCCTAAAACAAACGGAATGATGATACTTGCGTGGCTAATAACTACAGCATCGTGGGCTTTGTTTCGTAGAATTTTCATGTCGATTTCCATTCCCACGATATACATGAAAAGAATCAAACCAATCTGGCTTAAGAATTGAAGATTTCCAAGTGATTCAGCTGGGAATAATGCTGCTGAAAATTCGGGGAAATACATTCCAATTAATGAAGGTCCCATTACAATCCCGGCAATCATTTCTCCAATTACAGCGGGTTGTTTTATTTTGATGCAAATCCATCCAAAAATACGGGCAACAAAAATAATTGTAACGATCTGCGCCAATAATAGGGCTAACGGATGATGCAAGTTTTTAATAAGAGAATCAAGAAATTCGCCCCATTGACTTTTATCTGAAGTAGGGATTTTAAGATTTCGGCCTGTTTCCAGTTTTACACCTAATAGAATAATCCAATACATCAGAAGAGAGAAGCCTCCAATAATTCCAACGTAAAAAATACTGTTTCTTAAATTTTTCATTTACTTTAAATTTTACTCATTCAAGCGCATTATTTCTTAAAAAAAAGAAAGGAAAATGGCTTTTTTGAAGAGATTAGTTTATAAAATCTGAGCAATTTTATGACAAAATTGGCGTTCATGAAATAGGTGACATTCAATTTTGTAATGACCTAGAAAAAATTTGTAATGAAATAAAAAAAGGAGGATTTGACGGATAAAATTTGACGTATATCTAATAGCTTTTTTTAAGAAAGTCAAGTTAATGCAAGGGTTTTTAGATTAAATTCCCTTATCTTTATGCACTTTACCACTATAATAAAATGAATAAAGATTACCCCATTCCAGATAACGAACTACAACGTTTAGCAGCTTTAAAACGTTACAATATACTCGACACACTTCCAGATGATGCTTTTGACGATGCGACAAGGCTTGTTTCTTATATCTGCGGTGTGCCAATTGCTCATATTTCTTTTATTGATGAAAACAGACAATGGTTTAAATCTGAGATTGGAGTAGGAGTGTCCGAAGTTCCCCGAGAAATTTCTTTCTGCAATTACACTATTTTAGATACAAAAATTGTAGAAATCAATGATACGCACGTAAATGATACATTCAAAGATGATCCAAATGTTACAGGCGGATTTAATGTTAGATTTTACGCCGGCATTCCGCTAACAACTCCAGACGGTTATAATATTGGAACTTTGTGCGCGGTTGATCATGTTGTAAAAGAACTGAATGACAATCAGCGAAATGCGCTCTCTATTGTTGCCAAGCACGTTATGGCGCAGTTAGAATTAGGAACCAAGAATATCCAATTACAGCATCAGAGAAAAATTGCTGAACGTGCTGTATTGGCAAGAGATACTTTTTTGGCCAATATGAGCCATGAAATTAGAACTCCTTTAAACTCAATTATTGGTTTTACAGATCTTCTTGCGCAAACTGAATTGGATGATGTTCAACGTGATTATATTGAAAGTGTTCAGATTGCTGGAGAAAATTTATTGCTAATTGTCAATGACGTACTGGATATTTCTAAAATTGAATCTGGAAATTTAGTAATCGAATCTGAACCGTTCAATTTAAAGAAGACACTGAAACATGTCTATAATTTATTGAAGGTAAAAGTGCAGAAAGATGTCGAATTTAATCTTTTTCTTGATGCAGAAATGCCCGATATGGTTATTGGCGATCAAGGAAGGCTTAATCAGATATTGGTGAATCTTATAGGAAACTCTCTTAAATTTACTAATGAAGGCGAAGTGACAGTTTCTGTAAAAAAGATTGATGAAACAGAGGATGATTATTTGCTTAAATTTTCTGTGAAAGATACTGGAATTGGAATTCCTAAAGATAAGCTTAAAACTATTTTTGAACGATTTACGCAAGGTGAAGAAAGTACAACAAGAACTTATGGTGGTACTGGACTCGGACTTAATATTGTAAAACAATTAGTTGAGCTGCAAAAAGGCGAAGTAGATGTAAAAAGTACGCCAAATCGTGGTTCAGAATTTTGGGTTCAATTGAATTATAAAAAAGTAGATGTTGTTGAAATAAAAGAAAAATCTGTTTCTAAAAATAATCTAGGAAATCTTAAAATTCTTCTTTGCGAAGACAATGTTTTAAACCAAAAGCTCGCAAAAAGCGTAATTAATAATTTTGGATTTGATTTGGATATTGCACAAAATGGCGAAGAAGGTATCGAACTTCTTTCTCAAAACAAATATGATTTGGTATTAATGGATTTGCAAATGCCTGTTAAAGACGGATACCAAACGACAGAATACATTCGTAAAGAAATGAATTCTACTATTCCAATTATTGCCATGACAGCGCATTCTTTAGTAGGAGAACAGGAAAAATGCTATAAAGTAGGAATGAATGCTTATGTGCCAAAACCGTTTAAACAGCCTGTTCTTTTAAAAGCAATAAAAACAGTAATGAATCAGGATAGTGAAGCGAATCATAGAAGAATTGTAGATATGACTTTCTTAGACGAAATGGCTTGTGGAGATACTGAATTTAAAAAAGAGATGATAAATCTTTTTGTAGAAAAAATTCCTAGTCAGGCCAAGGAGATGGAAGAAGCGTTTCATAATACAGATCATGACAGCGTAAAGAAATTAGCGCATAATATGAAGTCAAGTATGGATATTTTTATGCTGCAGGATTTGAGTAATTGCCTTTCGATTATTGAAGAAGAAGCCACAACTGGCGAATTTACAGCTGAAACTTTGGATAAAGTAAATATTTTTAGCTGTGGAATTGATGAAGTCATAAAAATTTTAAAAGAGCTATGAAATAAGGGAAATATGCAATAGCTTTACAATATTGATGTTATAAAATAAAGGTGTCCCCAAGATAAAAATTAAAAAAATGAGAATTATTTTAGCCGAAGATAATGATATCCTACGCAAATCATTATCTTTTTTCTTAGAGTCTAAAGGATTTAGTGTTGACCAATTTTCTGATGGTAAAGAAGCACTTGAAGCAATCCAAAAAGAAAATTATGATTTAGTATTGACAGACATTAACATGCCTGGCGTAAGCGGTATGGAGATTACGCAATATATTAGACAAAGCCTCAAATCAGATGTTCCTGTAATTATATTGACTTCTTCGGGTGTCGAACAAACAGAATTGGATTCTTTTGATATTGGCGCTAATGAATTTATTGCCAAGCCAGTCAGTCCGGCTGTGCTTTTAGTGAGAATCAATAAATTACTAAACATACGTGCCTAATGAAATTTGTATATTATTCTATCTGCCTTTTGTTTATTTCTTCCATTGCAATTGGACAAGAAATAAATGTCGATGAGACATTAGCGAATGTGAAACGTGAAGTTGAAAAACAAAACTACGACAAAGCATTAACGCTTATGGATCCGTTACGCGCCAAATTTCCAAACGACGAAGACATACAAACCTATACAGGACGAATTTACAGCTGGAAAAAAGACTACAAAACAGCTATAAAAGTCTTGTCTCCATTGGCAGACAGAAATAATCCAAATCCAGAAGCTTTACAAGCACTTATAAACGTTTACTTTTGGACAGAAGATTATGAAAAATGTATTTCGTATTGCGATAAATATTTAGCTATTGATCCAAAATCAGTAGATGTATTAAAAACCAAAGCAACTTGTCTGGAGAAATTAAACCGTGATGAGGAAGCATTAGATTTAATACAGAAATCAGCTTATATTGATAATAGTACTCAGGCTTTCAGAGGAATCAGAACGCTTATTGGGCGAAAAGCAAAAAATGCAGTTTCAGCTTCTTATTTAAATGTCTCTACTTCAGAGCCTGGACAATCTCCATTTCATTATGGATATGTGGAATATTCGCATAAATTCAGTAAATCGGCTATTGTTGGAAGAGCGAACATTGGAAATATAAGTGGTGATACCCAAATGCTATTTGAAACCGATTTTTACCAAACTTTTTCAAACAAAAGTTATTTATATGCAAATGCTGGAGTTTCAACTGGTGAGACTATATTTCCAGTAGCTAAAGGAGGTTTAGAATATTATTTTGCGCCGCAAAAAAAGTTTGATTTTTCGCTTGGAGCAAGATTTATGCATTTTGATTCAGACGATATTACCTTGCTTACAGGGCAAGTAGTGTATAATGCAGGAATTTACAGTTTTGGTTACCGCCCTTATTATGATATTTCAAACGAATTATTTTCTCATGTTTTAAGTGTTCAGCGCGTAAACGAAGAAAAAGAGCGTATCATAAGATTGGAATTGCAATATGGAAACGTTCCGTATTTGTATCTCTACAACAGTTTTACACAGCCATTAAAGGCATATCGTGCAGGAATTCAATACCAGCATCGTTTTGGCGATTCGTTTTTTGTACGTCCGATTTTCCTTTATGAGCGTGAAGAATACATACCTGGAGAATATAGAAATAGGTTCAATGTTCAGTTAATTGTAACAAAACGCTTTTAATATGACAGAAATATGGGAACTATATAAAGCCGGTCAGTGGGAAGTGCCTTTCCTTACTTTTTCAATCTATCTGTTTGTATTAGGTTCGTTCATTATGTATCTTATTATTGTGGCTAGCCGAAGCAATAAAATTAAAAAAGAAAAACTTAGAAACGAATACAGTAGCTTAATTGAAAAAATAATGGCATCTGTTATTTTTGAAGATGTATCATTTTCAACAATAAAAGAAGATAAAAACTTTTTAGTGCTTTTTGACACTTCTTTTTTTAGAGAAGTTTTGACAGAATCTCTTATCAATCTTCATAAAAATTATGAAGGGATTTATGCCAAGAAACTGGAGCAATTTTATAAAGATTCTGGATTAATAAAAGATTCATACAGAAGGCTGAAAAGTCTAAAATGGGAAGTAAAATGCAGAGCAATTACAGAATTGGCAGAATTTAATATAAATGAAGCATTTGATTTGATTATTGCCTTCTCTAAAGCTAGAAATAAAACACTGAAAATTACTGCGATAAATGCTTGTATTAAACTTGGAGGTACGCAAAGTATAGCATATTTAGTAGAACATTCAGACCCGATAGACGATTGGATGCAGTTGAATATTATTAATGCTTTTAAGAAACACGAAGTTGGTGATACAGAAGGAATTGAGTTTTTGTTAGAATCACAAAACACAACTGTCATTACACTTGGACTGAAACTTATAAAAGAACTTAAGCTGACGCAGAAAGTTCCGCATGTGGCGCAATTGGCGGCCCAAGCTTCAAATACAGTTATAAAATACGAAGCGCAAAGCATTTTGCAGGCATTAACCGTTTAATTTTATAAGAAAATGACTTTTTTTAATACTGAAATAGAATGGTTTTTGGATATTTATATACTCCTGATTCTGGGTTACGCCATACTAATCATGTCTTCTTATTTGATGCTGGCTTATATTTCGACAAAAGAGCTTAGAAGGTATCTAAAAAGAAATAGTTTTGTTGATTATGAAGTGTTGCTTACCAGTGAATTTGCTCCTAAACTTTCGCTGATTGCGCCTGCTTATAATGAAGGAATGACTATTGAAGAAAATGTGAAATCGCTTCTTTCATTAAACTACAATAATTATCAAGTTATTGTGGTAAATGACGGAAGTAAAGATAATTCAATGGAAATCCTGACCAAAACTTACGATTTGGTTTTGACAGAATTGGATTTTCATCCAAAAATTGAAACTAAAAAAATAAAAGGAATTTACACTTCAAGAAATGCAGCTTTCAAAAAACTAATTGTGGTTGACAAAGAAAATGGAGGTAAAGCAGATGCTTTAAATGTCGGATTAAACATTGCGCAAAACCCGTATGTGGTTTGTATTGATGTGGATTGTATTTTAGATAAAGATTCGCTTTTAAAACTAGCAAAACCATTTTTAGAATCTCACGGAAAACGAATTATTGCAACAGGAGGCGTGGTGAGAATTGCCAATCAATGTGTGATTAAAAACGGCCGTTTGGTTGAAGTGAATATTCCAGATGTGATGTTGTCTCGAATTCAGGTTTTAGAATATCTGAGAGCATTTCTTTTAGGAAGAATGGCTTGGGGAAAACTAGACGGATTATTGCTAATTAGCGGTGCTTTTGGTGCATTTGATAAAGAAATTGCCATACTTTCTGGCGGATACAGTACTAAAACTGTCGGAGAAGACATGGAACTAATCGTAAGAATGCGCCGTTATATGCTTGAAAATAAACTGCCTTATTCGGTAAGTTATATTCCAGATCCGCTTTGCTGGACCGAAGCTCCAGAAGATTTCAAAATATTTAAAAAACAGCGCAGCCGTTGGATGAGAGGAACAATTGAAACTTTAAGTTTTCATAAAGTAATGTTCTTAAATCCGAGATATAAATTATTAGGATTACTGAGTGTGCCGTATTGGACATTGTTTGAATTCTTAGCTCCAGCTATAGAATTCATTGGACTTGTTATAACAGCTGTATTTATAATTTTTGGATTGCTGAATTGGCACTTTTTCTTCCTGCTACTGCTTTTTGTATATTCTTTTGCCGTTTTATTTTCGGTGATTGCTTTATACAGTGAAGAAAAAACATACCATAAATATCCCAAACAGGCAGATTTTTTCAAATTGTTAATGGCAGCGTTTATTGAGCCTTTCTATTTTCATCCGCTTACAGTTTATGCCGCTTTAGTTGGGTATAAAGAAAAAGTTATGGGAACCAAAGGCTGGGGCGAAATGACAAGAAAAGGATTTACTAAAAAATAGAGAAGAGATCTGATTTTATTATAAAGCCAATTCCCGTTCCGACTAATAAACCTCTGGAAAAATCAGAAATTTTGAAAAAATTCGGAAGAATAACAGATGCTGCGATAATGAAAATTCCAATCGAGAGTAAAAATAACGTTTTTTTATTGGTTATCTTTTCCATTTTGTAACAGTTTTAGGTTGATAGTTTTGAGTATACTTTTATTAAAGATATTAAAATAAAATAAAAAAAGCTAAATCAATTTTTGATTTAGCTTTTTTTTGTAAGTGTTTGAAAAAGTATGTTTTAATCTAGATCTGTTTTTAGAACAGCGCCCGTACTTGCATTTGTAACCAACGCTCTATATTGAGAAAGCCATCTTGAATTTAAAGGTTTTTTTAAAGGTTTGAAAGCGGCTTTTCTTGCCGCAATTTCTTCATCACTCAAATTAACTGATAAAATATATTGATCAACATCAATGTGAATTTCGTCGCCATCTTTAACCAAACCAATCATTCCGCCTTCAGCAGCTTCGGGAGAAACGTGACCAATTGAAGCCCCTCTAGTTGCACCGCTGAATCTTCCGTCGGTAATTAAAGCTACAGAACTTCCAAGTCCCATTCCCATAATTAAACTGGTTGGAGAAAGCATTTCTTGCATTCCAGGCCCGCCTTTTGGTCCTTCGTAACGAATAACGACTACATTTCCAGCTTTTACTTTTCCCATCATAATTCCCGCAATTGCTTCGGCTTGGCCATCAAAACAAACTGCGCTGCCCGTAAATACGCGATCTCCAGTTAAACCAGCTGTTTTAATTACAGCGCCTTGTTCTGCAAGATTTCCGTATAAAATAGCTAATCCGCCAACTTTACTATACGGATTATCAATGGTATGAATAATTGTTGTGTCTTTAATTTCAGCATTTGCAATTTTCTCCAATAAAGTTTCACCGCTAATGGTAAGATTATCAATTAAAACCCCAGAACCTCTTTTGTTTATTTCTTTCATAACCGCATTTACACCGCCAGCTCTATTGATATCTTCCATGTGAACGGTACTTAAACTAGGCGAAATCTTAGCAATATGCGCAACATTTCCAGAAATGGTATTAATATCTTGAAGTTTAAAATCAACATTAGCTTCGTTTGCGATTGCAAGCATATGAAGAACAGTATTAGTACTTCCACCCATTGCCATATCTACAGCAAAAGCATTACGAACAGCATTTTCATTCAAAATATTTTTCAATTTGAATTTCTCAATAGCTTGCTGATCTTTCGCAATATCACAAATTCGTCTCGCAGCTTCACGATACAATTGCTCGCGTTCAGGAGTTTGCGCTAGAATTGTTCCGTTTCCAGGAAGAGCAATTCCCATCGCTTCCATTAAAGTATTCATAGAATTAGCCGTAAACATTCCAGAACAGCTTCCACCGCTTGGACAGGCGTTGCACTCGATATCATATAATTCTTCGTCTGTTATTTTTCCAGCTTCGTGTTTTCCAACTGCTTCAAATGCAGAAGCTAAGTCAATTGCAGTTCCGTTTTTGGTGTAACCTTTAGACATTGGTCCACCGCTTACAAAAATGGTTGGAACATCCACTCTTAAAGCTCCCATAATCATTCCCGGTACAATTTTGTCACAGTTTGGAATTGCAATCATGGCGTCCAATTTATGAGCATTCATGACACTTTCTATTGAGTTGGCGATAATTTCACGGCTTGGAAGCGAATATAACATTCCGTCATGTCCCATTGCGATTCCGTCATCGATTCCTATTGTATTGAATTCAAACGGAACACAGCCATTAGCACGAATTTCTTCTTTGATAATTTCAGAAACTTTATTTAAGAAAAAGTGTCCCGGAATAATTTCAATAAATGAATTCGCAACTCCAATAAATGGTTTTCCAAAATCTTCGTTTTTCAAGCCCGTAGCTCGCAATAAGGATCTGTGAGGAGTTCGCTGAACGCCTTTTTTTACTTCATCACTTCTCATGATAGAAAATGTTTTTTAATGTTGTTTTTTGTTTTTTTTTTTTGATTTTTGACAGAAAGTTAGATCTGTGATTTTATTCTGCTTAATGTTTCTGGCGAAATATTAAGGTATGATGCAAGATTGGCGTTGGACAATCTCTGAATAAGTTCTGGGTTATTTTTAAGAAGATTGCGATATCTTTCAGCAGCATTTTGAGTCAATAAACTGCTGAGTTTTGAGGTAATGACAGTTAAACCATATTCGAGAATGTAGATATACATTTTATCCCATTGCGGAATTGTGTTGCGAAGACGAAAAAAATCTTCGTAAGAAATTGCAAAAAGATCTGAGTTTTCTACGGCTTCGATATATTCCGAGCTTGGTTCTCTAGAAATAAAACTAACGATTGAAGTTAAAAATGTGCCTTCAAAAGCCATAAAACGAGTGGTAATATTGTGATCTTCGGTACTGTAATACAAGCGCAGACAGCCTTTTTTTATAAAATAGATTTTATCAGCCACCGTTCCGCTTTGCAGCAATTGCTCATTTTTCTTTACTTGTATTAATTTAAAGCAAGAGAGAATAGTGTTAAGTTCATCATTTTCTAGTTGTAATCTGCTCTCAATTAAAGCCTCAAGTTCACTCATCATTTCTCAAAAATTAATCATTATCAAAAGTAAAGTTAATCGAGGAAAAAAACATTGACGAATGTCAAAATCGATTTAAGAATGAATATAAATAACTTTGTGCCTTTGCGACTCTGCGAGATTCTATTTTAAGTATTTTTTCCATACTTTGAAAAATTGCTCGCAAAGGCGCTAAGGCGCAAAGTTTTTTTTAAGTTTTAATTTGCTAAATTGGTATGATCTGCGAGAAAAAAACAGTTATTTACTCGTATTTTAAATATTTTAAAACATCCACTTTTGTTGCCTGATATGCTTTTGCTAAAACAATGCATAACGTTAGAAACAATAAAAACAGAAATGAAAACAGAAAAGGCAGTATCGGAATTTCGATTCTAAAGGCAAAATTATTCAGCCATTTCTGCAATAAAACATAGGCAGGAAATACGGAAATAAGAAAACCTATTGCACAATAAACGACATATTGTTTTGATAGCTCTTTCAATAAAATATTGGTTTCTGCGCCCAAAGTTTTTCGAATCGCAATTTCTTTCATTCTTCTTTGAATGGAATAAGATGCCAAAGCAAACAAACCAAACAGAGCAATAAGAATTACTACAATGTTTAGTAGCGAAAACAAGTTGTTTTGTTTTACATACGATTCATAAGTTCTGGCGTATTGTTTATCGACAAAATCATAATGAAAAGGATTTTCGGAATCAACTTTTGCTTTCCAAAAGGTTTCTATGCCAGCAATTGTGCTTTGTATGTTTTCAGGCTTTAGTTTTATGTAAATAACATTCATATCGCCAGCCATATCCAAAGATTTTATATGATAGAAAGTCATTGGCACAATGCTGGATTCTGGACTTAGTAAATTAAAATCTTTTACGACCCCAATAATTTTCATAGGCTGATTCCCAATTTTAATTTCGCTGTTAATCGGATTTTTAATATTCATCAGTTTTAATGCTGTTTCATTTATTAAAACAGAATTTACAGTATCCGAAGCTAGTTTTGTATCAAAATCGCGTCCTTGTACAATTTTAATGTTCATAAGATCCAGCATTCCATAATCTATTCCAATTGCTTTTTGTTTAAAGAGTTCATCTTTGTACCAGATTGGCCACAAAGAATCGTCATTTCCGTCAAAGGCAATCAATCCTGTCGAAACTTTAGAAATACCGTTTAGCTTTGATAATTCATCCTTTATCGTATTATATCGATCATAGATTTTCTGAGTGCTTTGTTCTCCTTCATAATAAGAAGATGGAAAATTTAACGAAACGGCAATTACCTGATCTCCTTTAAAACCTAAATCTTTATTGCTTAAGTATTTTATTTGTTCATAAACGATATTGGAACCAATGATAAAAAACGCAGCAATCGAAAACTGAAAAATTAGCATTCCGTTACGTAGCCAAATGCCATTTTTGCTTCTTTCAAAATTACCTTTTAATACTTTTACAGTTTCAAAATTAGAAACATAAAGTGCAGGAAATAAGCCCGCTGCCAAAATTGTGACAATAAAAATAAGAATAAGCTGCAAGTAGAATTCTACATTTGCTATTGTTAGATTTTTGCCAAGAAAATTGTTGTAATAAGGAAGCGTTAATTCTACAATTACCAAGGCTAATAAAATTGAAAAACAAGTAATTAAAGCCGTTTCAAAAATAAACTGCATCACAATTTTGCTTTTTGAGGCTCCAAGAATTTTTCGTATCCCCACTTCTTTGGCTCGCTTAATGGCATTTGCTGTTGCCATATTGATATAATTGACAATAGATAAAATGAGGATTAAAATAGACAATCCTGCCATTATTAATAAAAACTGATAGTTGCCTCTTCCTTCTGGATAACCGTTTAAAATAGAATGCAGTCTGGATTTTGAAAGCGGTTCGATAAAGATTTTAAAATGGCCAATCTTTTTTTCCATTTCGACAGGAGACATTCCAGCTTCTTTGGAACTTTTTACAATAATTTCGTCATAATATACTTTTTCGAGCATTCTCTTGGTAGCATCAATTTTAGAAGGATCTTTTACTTTTAAAAGTATCTTTAAAACAAATAAACCTTGGTTTTTGCTCAAATCGACTAAATCTTTCATCTTGTTAACGATAACGGTCGGAGCGATAGAAGAATTTCCTGGAATGTTGTAAACCGCCTGAACGGTGAAGGTTTGAGATAGAAAATTTATCTGTTTTCCAATGGGATTTTCTGAGCCAAATACTCTTTTAGCAATATCTTGCGAAATTGCTGCACCCGAACCATCTTTTAGAGCCGAAAAGCTATTGCCTTGAATTATTTTAAACGGAAAAAGAGAAAAGAAACCATTTTCGACATTGATAATTTTGTCTGTAAATTCTTTTTTCCCTTTATAGATTATTTTGTCTTTTTGATACCAATCGTCTGCATAAACAATAGTTTCTACATTAGGATCATTTTCTAAATAGGCTTTTAATCGAACCGAGTTTTCGGCAACAGCCGGCATATCACCCAGTTGAACCAAAACTTGATAGACGTTTTCTTTTTCGGGATTCCAGGCATTGTAACTATGTTCGTCGTTCCAATACAAAAGCGCGAAAATTAGACCAGAAATTCCAATTGATAATCCGAGAATATTGAGAGCAGTAAAAAGTTTACTGTTCTTTATTTGATATATAAATATATTGATCCAGTTTCTTAGCATCTTATTC
>Ga0160502_100275_pt1 | contig 49844 bp, 38 predicted proteins | sample DIDnMG_14_FD_108237 | JGI IMG/M metagenome (GOLD analysis project Ga0160502, IMG submission 108237) | Enriched soil microbial communities from UW Madison campus, WI, USA - DID2933_E24_Xylan MG | ecosystem: Environmental > Terrestrial > Soil > Unclassified | place: USA: Madison, Wisconsin... | reverse complement strand
TTATGAATTTTTACGAAGGAAAAGACGCCAGAGCGTATTAATAAAATACTAACAAAAGGTTAAATTGTGCATTTCATCGGTTTTTTTTGCCGTTCATCCTATTTCTTTGGTGAAATTGAAAAGCAATGATACTTTTGAGATACCATAACATTAGTAGGTTAAGTTTATGGTAGATTTGGGGCAAAAAGGGTGGAAGAAATTCCACCTTTTTTATTTAAGAATATTCCCAAACATTTCTAAAACAAGCGATTATATTTCTCTTAATCGGATATACTTACCTTTCATCTGAAATTTTTTCTTTAAATAAATATCTATTATACATTTACTGCTCCATAACATTAGTAGGTAAATTTATGGTAGATTTGGGGCAAAAAAGGTGGAAGAAATTCCACCTTTTTTATTTTCTTCTTTTCAAAGAATTGAACAAAGAAAATAAATGCAAGATAATTCTCTAAAGCAATGAACTATAAGCCTTTAATCGGATATACTTACCTTTCATCTGAAATTTTTTCTTTAAATAAATATCTGTAATACCTTTACTGAACCATAACATTAGTAGGTTAAGTTTATGGTAGATTTGGGGCAAAAAAGGTGGAAGAAATTCCACCTTTTTTATTGAAATAAACTCAAATATTTTCTAAAACAACGATTATAAGCCTTTAATCGGATATACTTGCCATTCATCTGATAAGTTTCTCTCTAAAAAATATCTACAATACCTTTACTAGACCATAACATTAGTAGGTTAAGTTTATGGTAGATTTGGGGCAAAAAAGGTGGAAGAGATTCCACCTTTTTTATTGAAAAAAAATCATATAATTGTTTCAACTAAAAAACAATCTTATGAAACAATTTGCTAAAATTTCTTTCTTTATCCTATTCAGTTTATTCCTTTTCAATTGTTCTGGTGCCAAACCTAAAACAGTTGCAAGTACTTCTATTGAAAATCAAAACAATAGCGAAAATACCCCAATTTCTGAAAGCAAATCTTCTTCTACAAATGAAGATCCTAAAAGAGAAGGCGGTTCTATAAAAACAGCGATAAAAGTAAAAAGTATCGCCGAAGAATATCAAATAGTGAAACAGCTTTGCCCAAGTTGTAAAGTAAAAGGTCAAGCTTTAATAAGTGAAGGAAAGAAACATTATGATCTTCTAAACACAGTTAATGATAAAGGTGAAGAAATCAAATATTATTTTGATATAAATAGTTTCTTTGGAAAATGGTAAAACAAAAAACCCGATTTAATGCAAAAGCTTAAATCGGGTTTTTAATATTTCTTAAAAGATTATTTATCTAAAGCAAATCTTCTAGCAACTTCTGTCCAGTTAATTACACTGAAGAAAGCTTCAATATAATCTGGTCTTCTGTTTTGGTAGTTTAAGTAGTAAGCGTGCTCCCAAACGTCCATTCCTAAGATTGGAGTTCCACCGTGACCAGCAACTTCTGGCATTAATGGATTGTCTTGATTTGGAGTTCCTACAACTTCTAATTTTCCACCTTTTTGAACAACTAACCAAGCCCATCCTGAACCAAATTGTGTAGCTCCAGCTTTAGCAAATTTTGCTTTAAATTCTTCGAAAGTTCCGAAAGAAGCCTCAATTGCAGCTAATAAATCACCTGTTGGCAATCCTCCTCCGTTTGGAGACATTACAGTCCAGAATAAATTGTGGTTGTAAAAACCTCCACCATTGTTACGAACTGCTGCGTTTGATTTATCTAAATTGATTAAGATATTCTCGATTGTTTTTCCTTCTAAATCTGTTCCTGCAATTGCTGCATTAAGATTTGTAGTATATGCATTGTGATGCTTAGTATGGTGAATTTCCATTGTACGTGCATCAATATGTGGTTCTAATGCATCGTATGCATAAGGTAATTGTGGTAATTCAAAAGCCATGGTATAATGATTTTTATGGTTTATAATAATTTATCCCAAATTTAGACATTTAACTTTGGAATTGAAAATACTATTTCGTTATAATTGAATTTAATTAACTGATAATTTACATTTTTACAACATAAACACTTGAAAATCTTTATTTTCCATTAAATGTCGTCATTGTATTTTCTAAACCGGCAGTTCCAAAAGTTCTAATAATTTCTGCAGAAACCTCTAAACGCTCTTGAAGTTTTGCTTCTTCCTCGGCATTCCATTCTCCTAAAACATAATCTACCTGCTGCCCTTTTTTGAATTGATCGCTGATACCAAATCTATAACGTGTATAGTTTTGTGTATTCAAAACCAAATTGATGTTTTTAAGTCCGTTGTGACCTCCATCACTTCCTTTTGGTTTGATTCTAATGGTTCCGAATGACAGATTTAAATCGTCTGTAATGACCAAAATATTCTCTAAAGGTATATTTTCCTTATCCATCCAATACTTTACCGCTTTACCGCTTAAATTCATGTAAGTGTTTGGCTTTAAAAGAAAAAAGGTTCTTCCTTTAAATTTGTATTCGGCCATTGAACCTAATTTTACAGTTTCGAACGAAAGCCCTTCTTTTTTGGCTAAAAAATCTAATACTTTAAACCCTATATTGTGTCTGGTGTTTACGTATTCTGCTCCGATATTTCCTAATCCGACGATTAAATATTTTTTACTCACGCTTTTTATATTGTTTTTTTGGTGTTCGTGAACCTCCGGTTTCCTATTTTCTTCTGCGTTCTCTTCTTTTGGTGTTGATGAAAACAGTTTTGTTATCCATTTTATCATGTTTGCAAAAGTAAGATTAATTAGAGAATGTGGCAATTGGATAATTTGAAAATGTGAAAATTAGAGAATTGTTTACTGGATAATTTTAACCGCAAAGGGCGCTAAGAAATAGTTTCAATCGAGATGTGCAAAGAACACAAAGAAAATGTCTCTCGCAGATTTTCTTGTCATACTGAGCGGAGTAAAAGGAACGCAAGAAGTTCGATAATCTAAATTCCATACTTTGAGCGGGCTTCGACTTCGCTCAGCCTGACAACGATGAAAAAACTTAACATCTCAGGATCTTAGCAACTTAGAATCTTATAAAAAAGATATTTTCTTGCTAGCCCTGACAGAAGCGACATCCTTTTTCTGGCTTCTTTAGCCAGGAAAAGATACAGCGGATGGCAGGAATGTCACGTCTTATGAAAAGGAGAGTTTCTGCTTCTAAAAAATAACCGTAAAAAAAGGGCTTCGACTCCGCTCAGCCTGACACGCTTAATTTTGTCAGGCTGAGCGAAATTGAGGCTCTTTGACGGTAAAAAAACTTAGCATCTTAGAAGCTTAGAAGCTAAAAAAAAAAGCCCCAATCGTAAGATTGAGGCTTTTTGTATTGAGTGAAAAAAAAATTATTTTTTCTTTCCTTTTGCAGGAGCTTTTGCAGCTTTTGCAGCCTCTTGAGCAGCTTTCATAGCTGCACGAGAGATTCTCACTTGACAAACAACTGTGTTGTCTGGGTGCATAATTTTGTACTCTGGTTTTCCAACTTTAGTAACATATAATTTGTTACCCATTTCAAGTGGAGTGATGTCTGCTTCAACGAAATCAGGAAGATTTGCTGGTAAAGCTTTAACTTTTAATTTACGTTGGTTTAAACGTAAAACACCTCCCGCAAGAACACCTTTAGATGTACCAACGATTTTCACAGGAACTTCCATTGTGATTTCTTTATCATCAAATAATTGGAAGAAGTCAATGTGTAAAATTTTGTCAGTTACTGGGTGAACTTGGATATCTTGCAAAATTGCATTGAATGATTTTCCTTTTCCAAGCTCAATCACAACTGTGTGTGCATTTGGAGTGTAAACCAAGTTTTTGAACGCTGCAGCGTCTGCTGAGAAGTGTACTGCTTGATTTCCTCCGTATAACACGCAAGGAACCGCTCCAGCATTACGTAAGGCTTTAGTTGACACTTTGCCCACGCTTTCTCTTTCTGATCCTTTAATTGTAATCGATTTCATTGTAAAAAAATATAGTTATTAATAATAAATATTCTATTTTGCTGTAAGCTTTAGGCCATAGGCTTTAGGCTTTTTATGCAAAGTAAATAAGCTTACGGCCTAATGCCTACAGCTTACTGCTTTTACATAATGAATTTTCCACTGATGGAATTGTTGTGGTGAACCATCTGCATAACCTCTGCAAATAAAGGTGCACAGCTTACCACTTTTATTTTCTTTGATTCTCTCTTTAACGGAATTGAATCTGTTACGATCAATTCTGTTAGTTTTGAGTTTTCAATTTTCTCATACGCACCACCAGATAAAATAGCGTGTGTACAAATTGCTCTTACGCTTAGTGCTCCTTTTTCGATCATTAGGTCTGCCGCTTTCGCTAAAGTTCCTCCTGTATCGATCATGTCGTCTACTAAGATTACGTTACGTCCTTTTACTTCACCAATAAGCTCCATAGTGTCAATAACATTGGCTGCTTTTCTTTGTTTGTAACAGATTACTACATCTGATTCTAAAAACTTAGAGTAAGCGTATGCTCTTTTTGAACCTCCCATATCTGGAGATGCAATTGTCAGATTTTCTAAATTCAAACTTTCTACGTATGGTAAAAAGATTGTAGATGCAAATAAATGATCTACTGGTTTTTCAAAGAATCCTTGAATTTGGTCTGCGTGCAAATCCATAGTCATGATTCTTGTTGCTCCTGCAGCAGTTAATAGGTTTGCTACTAACTTAGCTCCAATTGGAACTCTTGGTTTGTCTTTTCTATCCTGTCTTGCCCAACCAAAATAAGGCATAACAGCTGTAATATGTCTTGCCGATGCACGTTTTGCTGCATCAATCATTAACAACAATTCCATTAGATTATCTGCACTTGGAAAAGTTGAACATACGATAAATACTCGTAATCCTCTTATTGATTCTTCGTAAGATGGCTGAAATTCTCCATCACTATACGTTGACATCGTTACTTTTCCTAACGGAATCCCGTAGTCTTTTGCAATTTTTTCTGCAAGATAAACACTTTGTGAACAAGCAAAAATTTTAGCTTCTGGTTCTAGGTGCGACATTGTAATTTGTTGTTTTATTCCGTTACTTTTAAAAAATCTTGCATTATCTTTTGAATAAAGCAGAAAGCGTATAAATGTCTCGGATGTAGTTAGTTGTGTGTGCTTCGTTTTAACGAGCTGCAAATTTATAAAATTTATTGAACACTGAAAGCAAATATTTAAGTATTTTTATTAGAATTTTTAATTTTATTTTTTACATTTGCACCGTGTTAAAGGAATGACATCATTTATGACTTCATTCTATTGCGTTAAAATAACTGATTTATCATTTATTTTTTCGTCTGCTAAGCCCGGATGGCGGAATTGGTAGACGCGCTGGTCTCAAACACCTGTGGGAAACCGTGCCGGTTCGACTCCGGCTCCGGGTACGAAAAACCTCTTCTTAACGGAAGAGGTTTTTTCTTTTTATATCACTTCGCAACTTGCCTCATGCAAAACTGGAAAATTGCACGAATTAGCAATAAAACACAACTGATTTGCTTTTTGATGCAGTTCTAAAGCCAATTCTATTTGATCTGGATTTGAGATTTTTACTTTCGGATGCAATCTTGCCTCAATAAAGCGCCCACTTCCATCTGGATTTACTTCTAATGTTGCTTCTGCATTGTCTGAATAATTCATAACTTCAATTCCGTTTTGAGAGCAGACATACAAATACGACATCATGTGGCAGGAAACTAAACTGCTCAACAATAAATCTTCAGGATTATATAATGCTGGATCACCTTTGAAAGCTTTTGCTGCTGAAACATCTAAAATGGGTTTTCCTTCAATTTTAACCTGATGGCTTTTGCTATAGAATCTTTTGGAAGAATCTGCTAGGTTTTGTTTGGAAGTCCAATTTGCTTCTGCTTTGAATATGTGTTTGAAAGTCATTTTTTTGTTTTTTTAGCCACGAATTAAATGAAGTTGAAATTCATGGCTAAAATAACACAATTCTATTGATTCAATTTTATTTCCCCCATTTAGTCCAATCTGAATCTGGTCTTTTAAAAGATTCTGATAAAAATTTATTTGCTAATGCATTAAACAATTCCGGACTTGAAGCTGGCGCAAAATGGGTCTCTCCAGGCATAATGCATAACTGTGCTTTAGGTATATTTTCGAAAATTTCAACTGTGTGTGCATTTCTGATTACATCTCTATCTCCAGCTATTACAAGTACTTTTGCTTTAATTTTTGATAAATCTTTTGTTGCAATACTAGGCTGATCTACCAAAAGTCCACAAAGTTGTTTCATTAGATTCCAATTCTCGCTAGTATCTTTTTCTTTAATTTTTGAAACAATCATTTTTTTCAAGTTCTGAACATCTTTTGTTGCCCAAGAATAAATAGCTGTAGAATCAGGTCGTAAATTGGCGCCCATCGCTACAATTTTCTTTATTTTTGACTTACCTGAAATCCCCATTTGCAACCCAACAATTCCTCCGTCACTCCACCCAATAACACTTATCGAATCCAGTTTTAAGTGATTAACTAATCCTTCCATATCTTTTGTGATTTGAACATAGGTAAGAGAATCAGTTTTCAACTCCGATTTGCCTTGTCCTCTACTATCGGCAGCAATAACTCTATATTTACTTTTAAAATAATCAATTTGATTTCCCATTGATTCAATACTTCCTCCGTTTCCATGTATCAATAACAAAGGCTCTCCTTTTCCATATTCTTCATAATAAATTTTAGCTCCATTGATTTCAGCAAACTTTCCAATAGCGGTATTTTTACCATAAGGAGTATCAAATTTAAAATTCATCTGAACCTGAGCACTTGCTACTACACATACAGAATAGGCTAATACCAGCATTAATAATTTAATTGGTTTCTTCATAAGTAAAGTTTTTTAGGATAGTTATTTCTCAAATGTAAGAAAGAATTGAATAACCTTACAAAATACTTATTAATCATAATTGTTTCAATTTTTACCAATAAAAAAAACCTCGAAAGCGATGGACTTCCGAGGTTTTTAGAGAATTACTAAACTAATTAACAGATTCTATTTTATCAATAAACCATTTCTCATTTATCTTTTTTAAAGAATACTTATACTTTCCAGATATAGGTAGAACAAACGTCACCTCTGAATTAAAATCGTCTTTTTGATTTATAGCATATTTAATTTTATCAATATTTAGTAAATCTTCTTCAAATGCTTCTTGAGTAAGAAAAAAATGATCATAATCAAAACCATAAGGCGGACCATCATTTTCTGGATTTTCTTTGTAATATTTGTCTGCTTCTAAAAATGATGTTTCTTCATTTTTAAGAATGTTATCAGTTAAAAAACCACTTTTTTTCAATTCCGAAATATATTTTTCAGCTTCTTTAAAATCTACATAATAATTTTCTGCCTCTTCATTCTCTTTTACATCCATAGGTCCTCCACCAATGACATCAAATTTTCCCAGCATATCCATGTTTTTAATATACCATTTCATAAAGTTTTTAACTAATTTTATTTGTTCATTGCTATCATTTGATAAATCTGTCTTTTTGCCTGAATCTACCTTATCAATAGAATTGCTTTTCTGTTGGCTTTTTTCTTTATTTTGACAACTTTGTAGAAATAAAATGGAGAATAAAATATAAATAACTTTTCTTTTCATATTACAATTTTTCAGTTTCCTAAGATGAATTAAGCTCGCTAAATTAATCTTTTAACAGTAGCGAAATAAATTATCATTCTTTCTAAAAATAAAAAAACCTCGAAAGCATTTAACTTCCGAGGTTTTTAGAGAATTACTAAACTAATTAACAGATTCTAAAACTATTTTTTTACCGAGAATTTAAAAGTAGTTTTAGTTTTATAATTTTCTCCAGGGTTTAAAACCGTTGTTGGGAAATTTTTCTGGTTTGGAGAATCTGGATAATGTTCTGTTTCTAGACACAATCCTGTTCTGTGTGCAAAAGTTCCTCCATTTGGCATTGGTAAAGTTCCGTCAAGGAAGTTTCCAGAATAGAACTGAATTCCAGGTTCGTCTGTTGTCATTTCCATAACTCTTCCGCTAGCTGCGTGGTATACTTTTGCAATGATTGTTTTTCCTTTTTCAGGGTTGTTCAATACCCAGCAGTGGTCGTAACCTTTTCCTTTTTCTAACTGCTCATTTTTAGCATTGATATCTTTTCCAATTAATTTTGGTGTTCTGAAATCGAAAGGCGTGCCAGCAACATCTTCTAATTTTCCTGTTGGAATTAAATCTGCATCTACTGGAACTAATTTATCTGCATTTAAAGTCAATTCGTGATCTAAGATTGTTTTTGTAAAATCTCCAGATAAATTGAAGTATGAATGCTGCGTCAAGTTAACAACCGTTTTTTTGTCTGTTGTCGCTTCGTACAAAACTTCCAACTGATTGTCATTTGTCAATGTATAAGTTACTGCAACTTTTAAGTTTCCTGGGTAACCTTCTTCCATATCTTTACTTAAGTAAGACAATTTTAATGAAGCTGTTTCACCAGATTTAACCTCATCTGCTTTCCAAACTACGTTAAAAAATCCTTGCGGACCTCCGTGTAGAGCATTTGGTGCATTGTTAATCGCTAATTGATAATCTTTTCCATCTAATGAAAATTTACCTTTTGCAATTCGGTTTCCGTATCTTCCGATTAAAGCTCCAAAAAATGGATTTTCTTTTTCGTATTGCGCTAAAGAACTGAATCCGATTACTACATTTTCTGAAACTCCTGCTTTATTAGGCACTTTCAAATCTGTAATTCTTCCTCCAAAAGTGATGATGTCCACTTCCATACCATTTTGGTTTTTCAATTTATAGCTCTCTACTTTTTCACCTTTAGCAGTAGTTCCATATTCCGATTTGTCAATTGTAACTAATGCTTTTTCATCAGTTGCCACTTTTTCTGTATCAGCTTTCTTATCGCCTTTACACTGAACTGAAACCGCAGCCAAACTTAAAAGGCTTAGACCGAAAACACAACGTTTTAATACATTCATAAATGATATTTTTTTGATTTGTAAAAAGTAAAATGTTAGATGTTAAAAGCTAAAAGTAATAAAAAACTTAGAACCTTAGCAACTTAGATTACAATCCGTGTTGAAACAAATGGAAGTATGCTTCGTTAGCATTGATTTTATCTTTAAACTCTCTTACAGTCGTTTTTTCATCAATTACCAATAATTCGATTCCTGCGATGTCTGCAAAATCTTCCATATATTCTGTTGTAATAGATTGGCTGTAAACCGTGTGATGCGCTCCACCAGCCAAAATCCAAGCCGTTGCTGCAACTTCAAGGTTTGGTTTACAATCCCAAAGAACACGTGCAACTGGTAATTTTGGTAATTCTGCCATTGGTTTTACTGCTTCCACTTCGTTTACAATTAAACGGAAACGCGTTCCCATATCAACCAAAGAAACATTAATTGCGTCACCTGCAGGCGAGTTGAATACCAAACGAGCTGGATCTTCTTTTCCTCCAATTCCTAATGGATGCACTTCGCAAGAAGGTTTTCCGTCAGCGATTGATGGACAGATTTCTAACATGTGAGAACCTAAAACATATGATTTTTGTGGTGTGAAATGGTACGTGTAATCTTCCATGAAAGAAGTTCCTCCTTCTAAACCAACACACATTACCTTTAAAGCTCTAACCATTGCAGCTGTTTTCCAGTCTCCTTCTCCACCAAAACCATAACCGTCGGCCATTAATCTTTGTGTTGCGATTCCTGGCAATTGTTTCCAAACTCCAAGGTTTTCAAATGTATCTGTAAAAGCACCGAATCCTCCTTCTTCAAGGAAAGCTCTTAATCCTAATTCGATTTTTGCTGCTTCAACCAAAGAACTTCTTTGTGATCCTCCTTCTTTTAAAGAATCAGTTAAGTTGTATGATTGCTCGTAAACTGCTAATAAATCATTTAATTCTTTGTCCGTTACTTTTTCAATATGTCTGGTAACATCAGAAGAATCGTATCCGTTTACCGACATTCCGAAACGAATTTGAGCTTCAACTTTATCACCTTCTGTTACAGCAACTTCACGCATGTTGTCTCCAATACGAGCTACTTTTAAGTTTTGAAGTTCGTCCCATCCAAGAACAACTCTTGACCAGATTCCTAATTGTTTTTGAACTCTTTGATCTTCCCAGTGACCTACAACTACTTTACGCTTTTTACGTAATCTAGACATGATGAAACCGAATTCACGATCTCCGTGAGCCGATTGGTTTAAATTCATAAAATCCATGTCAATGCTTCCCCACGGAATTTCAGCGTTGTATTGTGTATGCAAGTGGCATAATGGTTTTTTAAGGATATTTAATCCGCCAATCCACATTTTTGCTGGAGAGAAAGTGTGCATCCAAGCGATAATTCCAATACAGTTTTTAGCAGAGTTTGCTGCCAAACATACATCTAAAATCTGCGAAGGCGATTTCACTACATCTTTATAAACCACTTTTACTGGAATTGAAGACGAAGCGTCTAATCCTTTTGCAATAATCTGTGAATGTTCTGCTACTTTTCTAAGCGTTTCTTCACCGTATAATTCTTGGCTTCCTACTACAAACCATACTTCTTTTTGAGATATATCAATCATGCTGTTTAATCGTTTATTTGTTGAATTGTTTAATCGTTTTGCAGATAATCTAAAATCTGCACTCTAAAATCTAAAATCACTACTGTCCGTAATACGAATCTTTTCCGTGTTTACGGTTGTAATGTTTCTTTATTAATGAATCTTTTAATCTTGGTGCGTTTGGATTTATTTGTAAAGTCAGATACGCCATTTCTGCCACAACTTCTAGAACTTTACTGTTATAAACCGCTTTTGCTGCATTTTTTCCCCACGCAAACGGACCGTGATTTCCAATTAAAATCATTTCTACTTCTTCGTAAGAAAGATTCTTTTCTTTGAAGCAATCCAAAATCTGAATTCCGGTATTGTGTTCGTAGTTTCCTTCAATTAAATGATCTGCCATCGGGGGCGCACACGGAATATCAGCTGTTAAATGATCGGCATGTGTTGTTCCGAAAATTGGAATATCTTGCTGCGATTGTGCCCAAGCCACAGAATAGGTTGCATGCGTATGTGCAACGCCTCCAATATTTGGCCAGTGTTTGTATAAATATGCGTGTGTTTTAGTATCTGAAGACGGACGCATTGTTCCTTCGATAACATTATTATCAAAATCGACAATAACAATATCTTCAGGTTTTAAATCTTCGTAAGGAACACCGCTTGGTTTAATGGCAAAAACACCATTTTTTCTGTCCACAGCGCTTACGTTTCCGAAAGTGTAAACCACCAAATTCAATGCATTTAACTGCATATTGGCTTCGTAACACTCTTGTTTTAAATCTTTATAAAGAGAACTCATTTTGAGAAATTTTAATAGTTGGATCTGCAAAAGCACTTAATTTTTCGTATCCTAAAAGCAGTTTATGATACGCTTCAACTTTATCTGTCTGAGGGAAATATTCTCCGTCAAAATCACTTCCGATTTTTTGGCTTGCTTCGATTACGTTTGGATAAATTCCAGCTGCAACGGCTGCGTAAATTGCCGCTCCTAAAGCAGGAGTTTGGTCTGAAGCTGCAACTTTAATTGGTTTGTTTAAAACATTTGCCAAAGTCTGCATGATGAAAGGAGATTTACGAGCAACACCGCCTATTCCGATTACGCTGTCGATTTTTACGCCTTCTTCTTCAAAACGGTCTACAATTTTCTTCGCTCCAAAACAGATTGCGTTTACTAAAGCTTTAAAAATATGAGGTGCTTTTGTTCCTAAAGAAAGGTTTGAAATCGCGCTTTTTACTTCCTGATTGGCATCTGGAGTTCTTCTTCCGTTAATCCAATCTAAGGCAATTGGAAGACTTTCTGAAACTGGGATTTTCTCTGCTTCTTTCGTCAATTCCACAATTAATTTATCGCTGAATTCTTCTCTTAACTGTTCTTTTTGAGCATCATTTAAAACAGAAGAAGTTTGTAATAAATGCTCTGTCGGCCACATTAATAATTCTTTGTACCAAGCCAATAAATCACCAAAAGCAGATTGTCCTGCTTCAAGACCTATAAATCCTGGAATAACAGATCCATCAACTTGTCCGCAGATTCCTCTAACTGTTTTTGTTCCCACTTCATCATAAGAACCAACCAGAATATCACAAGTTGAAGTTCCCATAACGCGGACTAAAGTATTCTCTTCGATTTTAGCTCCAACTGCTCCAGAATGTGCATCGAAAGTTCCAACCGCCACAACTGTTTCTGTAGAAAGTCCTAAACGATCTGCCCATTCTTGGCTTAGTTTTCCAGCAACTAAATCTGAGGTATACGTTTCATCATATAAATTCCCGCGTAAAGTCGCTAAATATGGATGTAATTTTTCTAAGAATTCAACTGGCGGTAATCCGTTCCAGTCTGCGTGCCACATTGCTTTATGTCCTGCTGCACAACGGCTTCTTTTAAAAGTTTTTAAGTCTTTATCTTCAATCAATAAATACGTCATTAAATCGCAATGCTCCATCCAAGTGTACGCTGCATTTCTAACCGCCTCATCTTGTCTTGCAATGTGAAGGATTTTTGCCCAAAACCACTCAGAAGAATAAATTCCTCCAACGTATTTTGTAACGTCTTCTCCGCCCCAGCTTACTGCCAGTTCGTTGATTTCGTTAGCTTCATTAATAGAAGTATGATCTTTCCATAAAACCATCATTGCATTTGGATTTTCTTCAAAACCTTTTGTTAATGCTAATGGCGTTCCATCTTTTGTAACTGGAACTGGAGAAGATCCTGTTGTGTCGATACAGATTCCTTTTACTAAAGAAGGATCTACTTTACTTTCTTTTACAACATTTTGAATCGTAATTTCTAATCCTTCGATATGATCCAAAGGATGCTGACGAAATTGGTTTATAGAGGCGTCACAATATTGTTTGTTTTTCCATCTTTTGTAATGAGAAACATTCGATGCCAGCTCCTGCCCATTTTCTGTATCAATTAGCACCGCGCGAACAGAATCTGTTCCGTAGTCCAATCCTATTACATAATTTTTCATTCGTATTTATTTTAAAATATTGACAAATATAATTATAAATAATTCATAAGTGTATAAAAAACACTTAATAAAATTCTGTTCCTTAATTTTTACAAAAAATGCATCAAAACAAAGATTTAAGCTCAAAACAAAAAATAAATGTCAATGTTACATTTATTATGTTGCGATTATTTCATCTTAATCTTTAAAACCGTTACAGAATAAGCTGGAAAATCGTACTGAACTTTGCTTCCACTTACCTTAAACTGACTTTCTTTTGGGCTAATTTTAGTTGGTGAAGCGAATGAATTTTCATCATTTAATCCATCTCCTTTCAAAGTAACCGCTGTTCCTTTTGAATCTAATTTTGCTCCTTTTAAATCAATTGAAACATTTTGAGCTGATGGTGATGTGTTTACAATTTTCAGAATTACTTCTTTTGAATTGGCATCTTTTACCGCAGAAGCAAATAAATCGTTTTGTCCTGTAACCGCTTTTCCGTCTTTTGTAATACTGATTAGGTCAGTTCCTTTATTGTTTGAAAAGAGTTTTTGTACATAATAATTTGGTGTTCCAAATGACTGTAAATTGTTGAACCAAATCATATCCGGTGTCCATTGCCAGCCTTCTTCATGAGCCAATAATGGAGCATAAGAAGTTAAATGAACTACCTCAGCATTTCGTTCCATTCCCGTCATGAAAGCCGCTTCAGAAAAAGCACATTCCCAATTGTTTTTGTTGTCTGGACTTGCAATAGCTACGCTTTGTGCAGCATATTCTCCAGCAAAAATCTTTGGTCCTTTACGATCGTAACTATCGTAACGCGTTGCATTTTTACGAAACCATTCTGGATTTTTATAATAATGTTCGTCTACAATTTCTGCGTTTAGTTTTTTAAGTTCCTTCATTCCATATTCGAAGAAATCTCCGTCAGGGAAAGGTCCTGTTCCTGAAACAATGGTAATGTTTGGATATTTGCTTTTGATGGCTTTTTCAAACACTTTAAAACGCTCGATATAATCTGGTCCCCATTGCTCATTTCCAACTCCAATGAATTTTAAGTTGAATGGTTTTGGATGTCCCATATCGGCTCTCACTTTTCCCCAAGCTGTTTCTGTTCCGCCATTTGCGAATTCAATTAAATCCAAAGCATCTTGTACATAAGGATCGATTTGATCCATCGGAACTAATTCTCCTGTGTTGAATTGACACGCCATTCCGCAACTTAAAATTGGAAGCGGAGAAGCACCAATATCTTCTGAAAGCTGAAAATATTCAAAGAATCCTAATCCGAAACTTTGGAAATAATCTGGTGCAGGTCTGTGTGCAAATTCCATATTCCAGCGGTTTACTGCGGTTTCTCTGTCTTCCACTTTTCCAACCGATTTTTTCCATTGGTAACGCTCTGCCAAAGTTCTTCCTTCCACAATACAACCTCCTGGAAAACGCAAAAATCCTGGTTTTAAATCGTATAATAATTGTACTAAATCTTTACGAAGTCCGTTTTTTCTTCCTGCCCAAGTATCTTCTGGAAATAGTGAAATATTATCTAAATCAATTACTCCGTTTCCTTCGAAAGTGATTTTTAATTTTGCTTTTGCTTCTGTCGCGGTTGACGTTAACTGCGCAGAATAATTTGACCAATCTTTTGACGTTGGAACAATCGAAGTTTCTCCCAAAACTTTATTGTCTTTATCAATAAACTGGAATTTAATTTTGGAAATATTTCCTGAAATTTTAGCTGCTTTTAAAGTCAGATTGTATTTCAAATCTTTCTTGATTCCCATTCCTCTGAAACCTTCATTTACCAACTGATAACCGCTCGCATCGTTAACTGTAACTCGACAGTAATTATGATTGGTTCCTTGTTGAGAATACTGAATGACATTTGCAATTCCAGATTGCTCATTTAATTTATGGCGGTCGCTGTTTGGTTCATTCCATCCCATCATTGGAAACAGAAATTCGAATGATCTGTTTTTAATCATTTCAGCGTACAATCCTCCGTCTGCAGCAAAGTTGATGTCCTCAAAAAACACTCCGTACATCGTTGGCTGAATTTTAGTTATGGTTTTGGACGCATCTACTTCAAAATTATTTTTTTGTGCCGATGTGTATATGCTTGTTAACAGTGCTCCGCAAAGGGTAATTTTGGTAATAAGATTGGTATTCATATATATTCTTTTTGTTTTATTTTCTAACACATAGATTCATAGTTCTCTTGGTTTAAAAAGGCATTTCATTTTTCTTAAATTCACATAGCTATGTGTTCAAATCTAGATTTGTTTTTTTTCTCTTTTATGGATTAAAAAATCTATGTTTCTATGTGTTTAATTTTTCTCTCGCAGATTGAGCGATTTATTTAAATCCTTTAATCTGTGGCTATATTTGTCTTGATTCTTTGTTTTTTTCTCTATATTCTCAATTCTTATAATCTAACCAAACTTTCATTTTTCCAACTCCACGATTTGACCATGAATAATAAGGAATCGCTTTGAATTTCGAATTTTCGATGATATTTACACCTTGCAATAAGTTCGCTTCTTTTCTCACTTTGAAAGTGTCTGAAGAAGAAATATCGATTTTATCAAAATTGTTTTTATTGTCGATTTCTTCAACCGCATACACTAACGGACCGTATTCTAAAGAGACTTTATTTTTATTCGTTTCTACCTTTGAATTAGTTTCTACTTCCTGAACTTCCATTGGAAAATTAAGAGCAATTTTGTCTCCTTTTTTCCAATTTCTAGTTACGTTGAAATAGCCGTTTTTAGGCTGAATTGCTAATGTTTCTCCGTTTACAGAAATAGTTGGCTTTTGAGTTGAAGCTTTCTTATACGTATATAAATCTCCTGGTAAAACTTCATTTCTTGCCCAACCTGGAACGCGAAGTTTAATCGTGAATTTGCTCTCTTTTTTAGGATTAACTGAAATTCCAACTTTTCCGTTCCAAGGATAAGAAGTCTGTTGTGAAATCTGTAAATCTGTTTTTCCTAAAGTGAAAGAAGCATTGTTTGAAGCATATAAATTCACATACAAATCATTCTTTGTTTTAGAATAAATCAATCCTGGAATTGATGGAATAAAACGAATTAAATTAGTCGGACAGCAAGAACAGTCAAACCAAGCCTGACGCGTGCAAGAACCTCTGTTTGATTTGTAAACACCATCTGCTTCTAAAGCATTTGGATAGAAAAATTGTTTTCCGTCAAGCGAAATACCCGAAATCAATCCGTTGTACATCGTTCTTTCGATGACATCAAAATATTGTGATTTTCCGTATAAATTATGCAATCTGTGATTCCAATATACATCTCCAATTGCCGCACATGTTTCGTTGTAAGCAGTTAGATTTGGCAATTCGTAGTTTGCTCCAAAAGCTTCACCGTCATGTCTCGATCCGATTCCGCCTGTGATGTACATTTTTTTGTTAACCATATTATCCCATAAATTATTTACGGCATTTTCATAGGCTTTATCTTTGGTCATTGCAACAATATCGGTCATTCCAGCATACATATAAACGGCACGAACAGCATGCCCAACTGCTTCTTTTTGCTCTACAATAGGCATGTGATCTTGAGCGTATTCTCCATACAATTTATGATTGTTCGGATTCCCGCGATTGTCCAGAAAATATTTGGCAAGTTTCAAATAATCTTCTTTTCCAGTAATTTGATATAATTTAATCAAACCCGTTTCTATAATTTGATGTCCTGGAACGCCTTTTACCTGGCCTGGACCGTCACCAAAAGTTTTCACGAACAAATCGGCATTTTTGATGGCGATATCAAGGAAATTTCTTTTTCCAGTCGCCTCATAATGCACAACTGCAGCTTCAATTAAATGACCAGCGTTGTAGCATTCGTGACTGATTTGCAATGATTCCCAACGTTTTCCTTCAATAACTGGAACCCAAGTAGCAGGCGGTTTTGCAGGATTTATTGTTCTCCATGTTGTCAAATAACCATCTTCTTCCTGACCAATTTTTACAATCGCAATCAAAGAATCTAAAACTCTTTCTAGTTTTGGATTTGGAGCAGAAATTAAGGTATTTGATGCGCCTTCGATAATTTTGTAAACATCTGTATCATCAAAAGGCATTTCACCTCTCACTCTTCCTGTTTTTTGTTTTCCAGCGATTAAAAAGTTCTCAAAACGACCTTCTTCATCACATTTTTTAATTGCATATTCTATGGTTACTTCCTGCACTCTTTTGATAATTGGAAGCCAAAAAGAATCCGTCAGTTTTACATTTTGAATGTTTATGGGTTCGATTTCGTAACCTGCTTTTAAAACTGATGTTTTATTTTGCACCACATTATTTTTGGTCTCTTTGCAGGAAACCAAAACCAGAAGTGACATAAAAATCGTTAAAATTGGTAAGTTGTATTTCATCATTATTCTTGTATTCTATTTTAAAACAGGCCACAAATTAGCGTCCCATTGTATTTCTTTGACTACTAACCTTGGTGTTCCATTAGTTTTCTTTTCGTAAGCGTGATAAAAGATATAATCTTTTCCGTCGAAAGTATAAGCGCTATTATGTCCTACTCCAAAATAGTTTTCATCGCCTTGAACTACTATACTTCCTCCGCCTTGATCTAGTGGTTTTCCTTCTTTATCCAAATAAGGTCCCGTTACATTTTTAGATCTTCCAACAACCACTTTGTAAGTGCTTTTTTCTCCGCGACAGCATAAATCCCAAGACAGAAATTGATAATAGTATCCATTTTTCTTAAAGATAAAAGGGGCTTCAAGTGCGCCATCTCCTGGATCAGAATCTGGTAATTCGAAAGTTCTTTTGCGTTTTGCGATTGTATGCCATTCTTGAGGTTGCGCAATTGATTTTAAATCGGGATTTAATTTTACCAATTTCAATCCTTCCCAAAAAGAACCAAATGAAAGCCAAGGCGTGTTGTTTTCATCAAAAACCAAATTTGGATCAATGGCGTTCCACATATCTCTGTTTGGTTGTGATTGAATAACAATTCCCTGATCGACCCATTTGTAATTTTTATCTTTTGGATCTAAAGTCGTATTAGTTGCAACGCCAATCGCCGACGTATTTTTGGCGAAAGCTGAAACAGAATAATACAAATAATAGATATTGTTGTGGAATGAAATATCTGGTGCCCAAATATGATTTTTAAAATCTGCTGCAACACCATCTGCCCAAACTGGTTTTTCTGCAAAAACCTGTGGTTCTTTGTTCCATTTTTTTAAATCTTTCGAACTAAAAACACTTATTCCGTTGCCTGTACAGTACAAATAGTATGTGTCTTTTTGTTTGATAACAACAGGATCGTGCACAACAATTTCCTGTGCCATAACTATAGAAACTGTGAACATTAGAAAAGCTGAAATTGTATATTTTATGTTTTTGTAAACCATATAAGTGATATAAAAAATTTAAGTTTTTGGTTGACTGAAAACTGCGACTGCGACTGCATACTAAAATTATTGAATTCCTTCAGATGTCATAACAATTCGTTTCATTGTTCCGTCTTTGTTATAAAATAATTTATCGACACAGACTGATCTTCTAAAACTTCCTCCATCTGGTTTTGATGCTCCGTTGTGATAAATGAAATACGATTGTCCTTTAAAATCAATTATTGATTGGTGATTTGTATTACTATTTCCTGCAATTTCATTCAGAATTCCTTTAAACTCCCACGGTCCTGTAATTGATTTACTCATGGCGTAGGCAATTTTTTCAGGAAATTCATAAGCGTATGACAAATAATACCAGTCTTTGTGTTTGTGAATCCACGGTGCTTCAGTAAAGTTAGGCAGTTTTATGTGATGAATTTCGCCTTCTATTTCCGTCATATTTTCTTTTAATTTAGCATAATGACAAGCGGTATTTCCCCAGAAAAGATAAGCTTGTCCGTCAGTATCAATAAAAACCGTCGGATCTATATCGTCCCAGCTTATTTCACTAAATTTGGTCATATCATTGGTGATTAAGGCTTTTCCTAATGCATCTTTAAAAGGCCCAAGCGGATTATCAGCAACAGCAACTCCAATCGATTTTCCGTGAACAGTTCCATGTTCAACCGTTACATACCAATAAAATTTTCCATTTCTTTCTATTACCTGCGAAGCCCAAGCATCACTTTTTGCCCATTTAAAATCAGTTACTTTAAGCGGAACAGGATGTGATTCCCATTTTTTCATGTCAGAAGAAGAATACACTAGCCATTCATTCATCTTATAAAAATGAAAATCATTCGGCGCTTCGTCATGTCCAGCATACAAATACACTTTGTCTTTGTACACCAATGCGGCAGGATCTCCTGTGTATTTATCTGTAATGACAGGATTGTTGAATTTTACCGATTGTGCAGTTGCGGCAATCCATAAAAACAAAATGGACAGGCTTGTAAAAAGGTTTTTCATTGTTATTTTATTTTTTTGCCACGAATTCACAAATTTTTACAAATTATAATTCGAGAAATTTGCGGTTATTTTTATTCAAGCAGATTTCACAGATTTTTTAATCATTTTAATTCGTGAATTCGTGGCTATTTTTCTCTCGCAGATTACGCAGATTTTATTTTTAATTCTCTAATAATTGTGGTTTTTCTAATTTATTTTTTTTCCCCAAACCCCTATTCCTGCACTATTGATTCCGGTATAGGTTAAGGTCACTTTTCTGGTTGCCGATTCCCAATCCCAAGCGTCAACTACATTGCATTTAACTCCGTTTATAGTAGCGATTTTTTTTGCGGCATCATAAGACCAAGTTCCCGTTATATCACCGCTTACTTTTTTGTCAGCCGTTAGATAAATTGTAACTGCTTTTTGCATGGTTTTGTATTGGTAATTCAAGGTAATCTGTTCCCAAGTTCCAACCAGATTTCCTTCTGCAAAAGTGGTTGTCGGTACGCCCGCATAGCGTTCCGGTTCTATTACTGGCCAGCCATCTTCTGTCCATTGAATTCCATGAACATGCCCCATCATGACAGCATTTGAGACATTAATTCCAGCAACTCCTTCTGGCAAACGCGCCTGTGAAGCATAAAACCATTGTTTTGTTTCTGGGTTTTGAAAAACAGCACAATGCGCAAATCCAACCCATCCGGTATGATTTTTAAATTGATATGGATGTGTCACCAAAGGATAACATTCTGCTCCGTTCGTAATACTGATTCCTGTGTTTGTAACGTAAGGTCCAAGAATGTTTTTAGAACGAGCTACTCGTGTGTTATAAGCAACCGATAATTCATCATAAGCCAAAAACAAATAATAATATTGCGTATCTGGATTGTAGATGATTTCTGGTCCTTCGAGTGCTTGCCAACGATTTGTATTTACATTTCCGCGACCTGCAATTCGAACTCCGTAATCATCAATTGTTTTTAATTTATCTGGCTTTCCTGTCGTTGGATTTAATTTTAAAGCAGCAATTCCAGAATGCCAAGAACCGTAAATTAAATACTGTTCACCTTCGGGAGTTTCAATAAAACTCGGATCGATGGCGTTGAATTTAAAATAAGCATCCCAATCGTTTCCTCCGTTTCTAACATAACTTTTTACGCCGTCAGGCTCTGAGCAAACTACCATTCCTTTGTCAACCCAATTATTAGAAGCTAAATCTGTTGTCTCAGCCAAACCAATAAAAGCACGTTCTGTCCAAGAAGTATTTGTATCTGTTCCCGTAATTGGATTTGTTACTACAATGCTGTAATACATTCTGAAAACATTTCCCACTTTTCGAACACATGGCGCCCAAAATCCGTAATTTGGATTTTCTATCGGAGGAAGTGCCGGACTCATTCTCGCTCTTTTATTATTTAAAGAATCTTTTACCCAAGCTGGAGCCTGAAGCATTGAAGGCCCCATAAATTCCCAGCTGATTAAATCTTTTGATCTTCTGTAGAAAAAATGTCCATTGCCATCATGCGCGTTTCCGTATGAAGCATCGGTTTGATACATATAATAATATTCGCCCGATTTCTCAACTGATGGATCGTGTACGTTTGCTAGATTCCATTGTGATCTATTTGCCCAACCAGCAATTGACGTATAATTGTCTGCATAAGTTGGTCCGTTAAATGTTGGCGTAACCACAGGCGGATCAACCACTACAGGCGGATCTGTATCTTTAGTTGCCGGATCATCTTTTGAACAGCTTGCCATTAAAATCGCTGCTGCAAAAAATCCGATGACAGAAATGGTTTTTAAAATGAATTTTTGGTTTTTCATTTGGTTCTATTTTATTTTCCTTCTAAAACAACTACTGAGAAAGGAGGAATAGTGATTTCAAGTTTCCCTTTTTTGTTTTCGAAACCTTTAAAAACTGCTGGTGCAATTTTGTCTGGATTTTCGAATGAATTGTAATCTTGTAATTTAGCTGATGTTATAACCGTTCCTGTGAAGTTTTTCACACCTAAATCTTTTACATCAATTTCGATTTTGTTCTTATTTTTTGCGTCTACATTAACTAATGAAATGTGAATAGCTCCGTTTTTGTCTTTTGATGCCGATGCAGAAACTGCAGGAAGTTTTTCTCCATTAAAAGTGTATGATGGCGATTCGAAACTTACTGGCAATAATTTTGCATCCTGGTGCACGCTGTACATTTTCATTACATGGTATGTTGGCGTTACAATCATTTTAGCTTTATCAGTTAGAATTACGGCTTGTAAAACATTAACGCATTGCGCTAAGTTTGCCATACGAACACGGTCTGAATGGTTGTTGAAAATGTTAAGAGTTGCTCCAGCTAAAACTGCATCACGCATAGTATTTTGCTGATATAAAAATCCTGGATTTGTTCCTTTTTCAACTTCATACCAACCTCCCCATTCGTCAACAATCATGGCTACTTTTTTCTCTGGATCGTACTTGTCCATAATAGCAGAATGTTTGGTAACCAATTCTTCCATTTTTAGCGCTGACTGCATCGTTTTGAAATAACCTTCTTCTGTAAAATTTCTATCATCTCCTTTTTTGCCCCAGTCAATTACAGCATAATGGTGAACTCCAACTCCGCCTAACATATTCAACGGAATTCCTTTCATTAAAACTTCTGTCCAATTGTAATCTGCACTGTTTGATCCAGAAGCAATTCTTGTGATTCCTCCAGTATTTTCCCAGTCTGACATAAAAGTCGCATATTTACGGTATTCGCCTGCGTAATATTCTGCAGTCATGTTTCCTCCGCATCCCCAAGCTTCATTTCCAATTCCCCAGTATTTTACTTTCCAAGGTTCTTTTCTTCCATTTTTTGCGCGTAAATCACTCATCGGACTTTTACCGCTGAAGTTCGTGTACTGAACCCAGTCAGCCAATTCTTGAACAGTTCCGCTTCCTACGTTTCCAGATAAATACGGTTCTGCTCCTAAAAGTTCGCACATATTCAAGAAATCGTGTGTTCCGAAACTATTATCTTCGGTTACTCCGCCCCACCATTTGTTTACAATAGTTGGTCTTTGTTCTTTTGGTCCAATTCCGTCTTTCCAGTGATATGTATCAGCAAAACAGCCTCCTGGCCATCTTAAGTTTGGAATTTTTAAATCTTTTAAAGCCTTAATAATATCATTTCTTACTCCGTTTGTATTTGGAATTTTCGAAGTATCTCCCACAAAAAATCCTCCGTAAATGCAACGGCCTAAATGTTCTGCAAAATGACCGTAAATGTTTTTATCAATTGTTGGCGCATCTGCAGTATTTTTAATGGTAATTGTAGTCTGCGCAAAATTCAGCTGACTACAAAGCGAAATAAGAAATGTGATTAAAAGTGCTTTTTTCATAGTGGTTTTTATTGAAGAGGAAAGTCCGAAAACTTTCCTCTGAATTTTAATTTTTTAATAAGAAAGTGTTGGCCATCCTGATGACCATGTAAAATATACAATTTCGAGTTTTGGATTTCCGCTGTCGGCTCCGTCATAATAATGAACAGATCCTTTTTGCGTTCCTGTAATTCTAGATAAATGTCCTGGACCAATGTAATTTCCTTGTGTAGCCAAAACAGTTGTACCTCCGCCATTGGTTAATGCAACTCCATTTTTATCCACAAAAGGGCCAAACGGACTTGTAGAACGTCCTACTACAATATAATAGGTACTGTTTACGCCATTGCAGCAAGTACCTCGGTTTACAAACATGTAATAATAACTTCCTTCTTTGATCAAACAAGGAGCTTCCCATGATGCGCTGTTTCCTCCTGCAACAATCGTTCTGCTTCCAGTTGTTTTTCCTGTTGAAGGATTAATTTGGATAACTCCAATACCAGCATGCCAAGAGCCATAAGCCATATAGACATTACTTCCATCAACTAAAATAGATGGATCTATTGCATTAACATCTGATGCTGAAGAAGAAGAAACGACAACGCCTCTATCTGTCCAAGTTGTTCCCGCACTTTGCGAAATAGCTGGTGTCGTAACCAATCCGATTGCTGATGTTGCTGAACCAAAAGTAGAGCATGAATAATACATATTCCATCTATTGTTAAACCAAGCAACATCTGGCGCCCAGAACGTTTTAACGAATCCTGGAACATATCCTGTAATCCAGCTCGGGGTTGATGAAAACACTGATGTTCCCCATGTCCAGCTAGTTAAATTTGTTGAATAAGTCATCGGAATATTATCTCCTGTAGTAAAAACATAATAATTAACACCGCTTTTTACAATTGTACTTGGATCGTGTGATGGCACATTTCCGCTTACTGTTTTAGCAGTTAAATTGGTAACCTGTGAATCTTGAGCATTAACAGCTGTTGCTGCTTCTTTTGTTGGGACAATATCTTCATTTTGACAACTCCATAATAATATCGCTAATAAAACCAAACTTGTAATTGCTTTCATTGTTCTAAAATTTTAGTTACTGTTAAAAATTACTTCTCTTGTATTCCAAATTCTAAGGCATAATATCATGTGAAGATTTTAAGCCTTCACATGATATCAGGTATTTAAAACTAACTCAAAAATATTTTTAGTCTCCGTTTTCAGTAACAGTATACAGTGAGACTGCGACTGAAAACAGAGACTGTAAACTTAATAACTGTCGTTTTGGATTGTTCCAGGATTATTATCCATTTCCAATTGTGGAATTGGGAAATATTCACGACCAGGTGTATAAGAATTAAACTCAGCATCTCTTGATTTTAACCAAGCTAATTTAGCTGAATCTTGAAGCCATCCCCAACGACGGATATCATCAAAACGATGTCCTTCAAGAGGGAATTCTAAGAATCTTTCGTGACCAATCTGTTCTCTCATTTGTGCTTGACTCATTCCTGGTTTTGTAGTTGCTAAATCTGGAAGATTTACTCTGTTTCTTACCATTTGAATATAAGTGTAAGCTCCTTGAGTATCACCAGTTTCATTCAAACATTCAGCATACATTAATAAGATATCTGCATATCTTAATAAACGCTCATTGATTCCTGAACGCCAGTCATATTCGTCTGCAAATTGTCCGTCAGAGTTTTGATATTTTCTACAGAATAAATCATTTAAATCAGCAGGGCTTGATGCATAGAATGTTGCGAAATCTTTTCCATACAATTGCATTCCGCCTGGTTTATTGTAGAAAATTGTAGCATCTAAACGTGGATCTAAATCTCCTGTTTTCGTTTTCTCTTCTTGAAATTCATTAAATAATGCCCAAGTTGGCTGAACATCTGTCCATCCGAAAGCACGCGGTGCATAAGTAATCGCTCTTGCAGATGTTTTTCCCCATCCTGAAGCAGGCGCGCCTCCCCAACCTAAATCAACTCCTCCAGCATCACGGCTAAATTGTACTTCAAATAAAGATTCTGAATTGTTTTCGTTTGCTGTTGTGAAGTTATCGCGGTAATTTGATACAAGAGAATAAACTCCTAAATCTATTACTTGTTTGAAAGTAGTTCTTGCATTAGAAAAATCTTTTGTAAATAAATAAGCTTTTCCTAAGTAGCCTAATGCAGCTCCTTTCGTAGCGCGTCCTTTCTGACCTGCGTCTAATCCTGAAATACCATCGTAAGTATTTGGAAGTAATTCAGCAGCAGCTTTAAAATCTGCAATAACTTGTGCCCAGCCTTCTTCTTGTGTTTTCTGCGGATAGTAAACCGCTAGTTCTGTTGGAAGCGGTACGTTTTTAAACATATTTACTGCATGAAAAAAGTACAATCCTCTTAAAAAATAAGCCTGACCTATAATTCTGTTTTTTAAGGCTTGGTCTTCAAACTCAATTCCAGGTACATTTGTCAATACTTGATTGGCACGATAAATACCTTGGTAATATGTTTCGTAAGCCCATCCATAAATAGCTGCGTCTGCAACATTTGAATTGAAATGTCCAACGTTATACATAGAACCCCAAGGGCTGTTTGTACGAGAATCATCAGCTTTTACATCTAACAATAATGGCGTACTTCTCATGTAAGTACCATCTGTTAGCAAACTTCCGTATGCAGCATTCACACCTTGCAGTGCATCTTCATCGGTTTTCCAAAAATTATCGACTGCATCATTATTTGGGTCTAATTGAGTCAAATCTTCGTTATCAACACAGCTTGTTGTTACCAAGGCTAGTGAAAGAAAAACGGTTATATAGCTAAAAATTTTAGATTTCATTTTAATACGTTTTAATGGTTAGACCTGGTTAGAAGCTCACTTCTACTCCTAAAGAAATTGTTCTTGGATTTGGAAAAGATCCTGCATCATATCCTCTTGAAAGTAATCCGTCGCTGTTAAAATCAGGATCGTATCCTTTGTATTTCGAAATAATCAACAGGTTTTGACCATTTAGGTAAACCTTAGCTTTTTCAATAAATTTATCTTTTATTGGAATGTTGTAACCAATTTCCATTGTTTGCAGCTTAACATAATCTCCGCTTTCAATAAATCTGCTTGATTCTCTAGCATTTCCATTTGGATCTCCAATAACTGGAGCAGGAACATTTGTATCTGTATTTGTCGGTGTCCAATAATTTAATTCGTCTGTATGATGGTTTGTATATTGTCCGATCATTAAATTGCGGTACATAGCGTTGAATACTTTGTTACCACCCGCACCTTGCCAGAACATTGAGAAATCAAAATTTTGATAAGAAGCACTGAAATTTAATCCGAAACCATATTTAGGAATTGTTACACCTTGAAAAGTTCTATCTGCATCTGTTATAGCTCCGTCACCATTTACATCTCTAAATTTCACATCTCCTGGAGCCGCATTTGTTTGTGTTGGAGAAGAAGCAACTTCAGCTGCATTTTGGAAAATTCCAATCGCTTCCCAAGCAAATAATTCACCAACAGATCTTCCTACTTCTGTTTTAGAATATACTCCATAAATTGGATTTCCGTTTACACCAATTTTAGTAACTTCATTTTTCAGCGTTCCAAAGTTTGCAGAAATATCATATTTAAATTTATGATGATGATTACTATAGGCAGCTGTAAACTCTACCCCTGTGTTTTTCATTGCTCCTGCATTTGTTGTAATATTTGCTGGAAATGCTCCTGTAGAATATGGAATTGGAACTCCTAACAATAAATCGTCTGATTTCTTTATAAAGTATTCTGCTGTAAATTGTAAATCATTATTTAAGAAACCTAATTCGATACCAACATTTGAGTTAGTAGATTTTTCCCAGTGTACATTTGGATCTAGCGCTGCTACTACAGTTGTTCCTGGAGCTAACTCATTATTAAAATCGTACCCCGCAAAACTATTTACTGTTGAAGCAAAGAAATACTGAGGAATTGTATTGTTACCAATTGTACCATAACCACCACGAAGTTTAATATTACTTACCCATTCTGGTAAATGAAGGAACTTTTCGTTGCTGATTCTCCATCCTCCTGAAAAAGAGTAAAAATTTGCTGAGTTATTAATTTCACTGAAAAGAGACGTTTTATCTTGTCTGAAATTTCCTTGAAGCAAATATCTGTCATCATAAGAATAGTTTAATCTACTGATGTAAGATACTCCTGTAATAGTAAATTTATATTCTGATGCGTTTCTAGAATCAGCATATTGAAGCATTGGAATTTCGTCTGGAGTATAACCTACACCTCTCATATTATATCTATGATAATCTCTCTTTTCCTGAATCAAACCTGCAAGCGCATCAATTTTATGTTTTCCAAGTGTAATTTCGTAAGTTAATAAGTTATTCAAAAACGTTCTTAACTCATTTCCAGTTTCAACATCCAAAGATGCTTCGTCATTAGTAGTAATATAATACCATCCTAAATCACTTGGCGGAATAAACTTTCTGTTTTCCCAATCCGTTCTATCATAACTTACGTCCAATTTGTATTTAAGACCTTTTACGATTTCTATTTCTCCCCAAACATCTCCAATAAAACGGTTTCTTTTTCCATTATTATCAATCAGATTGTTGTATCCAATTGGGTTCATTGAAATCGCTTTTTGAGTCAAGTTGTCTGTACCTCCATAACCTCCAAGTCTATTTGCATCATAAACAGGCATCGTTGGAATAGCTCCTAAAATGTCACTTACAACCGTTTGACCTGCATTATACTCATTAAAGATTTCTTTATCAGATTGTGTATAAGCTATTTTTGCACCATATTTAAATTTCCCTTTTTTTCCATTTAAATTTAAGTTCGTTGACAATCTCTCATAGTCCTGAGGCGTTTTGATGTAGCTTGTATTTTTAAAATAATCAACATTAAAACTATACGCAATACTTTCTGCGCCACCAGTAAAAGTCAAAGCCTGATTTTGCACAACACCAGTCTGGAAAGATTCTTTCTGCCAATCTGTATTTACATTTGAAATATAGTATGGACTATTAGGATCATTCCCTGGAGCAATATTTACAGGAACACCCGCTCTGATATCTCTATTTCTTTCTGCCTCGCTAGTGATTTTTTGATAACCAACACGATCTGTAACATCCCATTTTTTAGCGACATTTTGTAAACCTACGATAGACTTGAATTTAATATCCATTTTACCGGCCTTACCTTTTTTAGTCGTAATAATTACTACTCCATTCGCACCACGCACACCATAAATTGCGGCAGACGAAGCATCTTTTAAAACCTGCATAGATTCTATTTCTCCTGGAGCAAAGTCGTATGGAGCATCGACCATAATTCCGTCAATAATAAATAGTGGATTATTATTGGTAAAAGAAGTTATACCTCTAATCTTCACATTAACAAAACCTCCCGGTTCTCCCGAAGACTGCACAGTAACACCTGGAACTTGTCCTTGAAGCATTTTTGCTGCATCATAGGTAACTACTTTTTTAGCCGATTCTAAATTAACGACACTTACAGAACCTGTTAAGTCAGATTTTTTTTGAGTTCCGTAACCAATAACAACTACCTCATTAAGTTTGTTTGTGTCTTCTCCTAAAGCTACATCTATTTTAGATTGGCTTCCTACGGTAACTTCTTTGTTTTGAAATCCTATAAATGAAAAAACTAAAACATCGTTTGGAGATGCTTTAATCGAATACTCTCCATCAAAACCAGTTGTAGCAACTGTTTTGGTTCCCTTTATAATAATGTTTACACCCGGCAAAGGCAGATTGTCTTGTGCCGATGTAACAACTCCGCTAATCGTTTTGCCCTGAGCAGACATTTGATTAACAGAAAATAGCAGCATCATTACTGCTAAAATCCAATTTGTTTTTGGCAATACAAAATTGCAATACAAAATTAATTGTTGCTTTGTAATCATAGTGGTTTAATTAAGATTGGTTAGTGGTTGAATTAATAAGTGTTAATCTTACATTTGTAAATTTAAATAAAAAAAAGCATGAAAACAAATTAATATCACAAAAAAATGTCTGAAAAAAAACACATATCATAAATTAAGTGTTGAATTAACATTTAAAATTCAATGTTTTTTGCAAAAAAGAAGGGGTTTTATATGATTTAATTGTGTAAAAAATACACTTTTTATAAAAAAGCGCTGTTTTAATCAAAAAATGATGAGATGAAAAAAAATCATAAATAATCTGTTTTTTAATGATTTGAATTCTAAAAAATTATATTTTTGTAGGTAAAAGATTGTTTAATTTTGTGAATTTTTATATAATCATTCGATCTTTTTTCAAAAAACTATCCTGATCTACCCTGTTTTTGTATTAAAAAATTCTTAAAAAACAGAAATGAATGTTATTTTTATGTAAAAAGTCATTTTTTTAACTCTATTTTTGAGCAGTTATTTATGTAAGTGTAAAATCTACATTAATAAATTATGAAACGTTTTAGGAAGTTTATATATTTACCATCCAAATTAATTACATATGTTAAATAGTTATAGCTCTGCTGATAAAGTTTTACTGGCGGTTGACTGCATCATTTTTGGATTCGACAATGAGGGTCTGAAAATACTTTTAATCCAAAGAGATTTTGAACCAGAAAAAGGAAAATGGTCTTTGATTGGAGGATTTCTTAAACGAGATGAAGTTTTAGATAGTGCTGCTACAAGAATCTTAAATACTTATACCGGTCTGAATGATATTTATATGGAACAGCTGTATGCTTACAGCGAAATCGATCGTGATCCTGTAGAAAGAACCATTTCGGTTTCTTATTTTGCATTGATCAATATCGAAAACCATAATGCAGAATTAATTCAAAATTATCACGCAGAATGGTTTCCTATTAATGATGCTCCACACTTAATTTTTGACCATAACGACATGGTGCAAAATGCAATTAAGAGACTTCGATACAAAACTTCTGTCAAACCAATTGGTTTTGAATTGCTTCCAGAGAAATTCACCATGCGTCAGCTTTTAGAATTATATGAAGCGATTTTGAGCAAAGAATTGGACAAAAGAAATTTCATCAGCAAAATTAATTCTTTAGGTATTTTGAATAAACTAGACGAAAAAGACATGCAATCTTCTCGAAAAGGTTCTTACTTATATACCTTTAATAAAGAGAAATACGAAGAAAAATTACTAAATGATTTTGTGCTCAATTTATAATCGACACCTAATCATAAAGAATTCCTAACTATCAGAGCAGATCTATTTTCGATCTGCTCTTTTGTTCCTTTCAAAACCATATCGGCCAAAATTTTCCCCATCAATTCAAAATTGGTTGAAATGGTCGTAATTCCATTTGCTGCAATTTTCTTCAACGGCGTTTCATTATAAGATATAATTCCAAAATCTTCCCCTAGTTTTAAATTTCTATTTAAGGCATTCTCAATCACCAAAAGCAAATCACGATCATGAGGAATAATATACAAATCACCAATCGCGATAGATTGATTGCTGAAATCTGAAATAATTTCATAATCAAAACCATATTCTTCGCAAAAAGATTCAAAACCAGTTTTCATTCCTAGCGGTTCTCTAAAACCAGCAAAAATCAAAATCAGTTTCTTGTATTTAGACAATCTTTTTTTTCCTTTCATCAATCCTTCAAAAATATCTTTCTGGTGATTTTGATAAATTGCGGGAAACATTTTTAACTCCGGATTGGTTTGATCCAAAATAATTACATCACCTACTGGTAGGGTTTTTATAGAATCTACGACATCGTTTAAGTTCGTCGGCATAATAATGTATTTTGTATAATTTCCGTTGCTGTCATTTATCAGTTTTTTGAAAACCTGAACATTAAAATGATGAAAGAAAATATCGACCTGAACATTTTTTCCGATGTTTCTTAAAAACGAATTATAAATGTCTTCTTTGAAAATATTTAATTCGTCAAAAAGTAGAAAAATCTTCTGAGTTATAGTGATTTCAACGCTTTTAACATAATATCCTTTGCCCGGAATGGCATAAATAATTCCTCTTTTCTTGAGTTCATCATAGGCCAATAAGACCGTATCTCGAGATAAAGAAAAGGCTAGACAAACTTTATTTACCGACGGAAGGCGATCACCTTTGATCAAATTTCCTTCTTCAATCGCTTTTTCTATTGAAAGAATAATCTGCTTATATTTTGGCAGACCAATATTATTTTGAATTGAAATAATGCTCATAATAAAAGTCATTTTGACTATAATAATTAAAAACTGGTAGGTACTGGTATGCAAAAGTAATAAATGTTTCTATTTTTGGATTTCATTATTGGTAAAAATTATATGGAAATAAAACACATATCGCATTTAAAAGAGACTCACAATTGCAAATTGTTTGGTCTAATGCCTAATAAGGAAGAAATTTTCTCTTTTGATTTAGTTAATAAGAATGGAATGAAAGTTCAGATCATCAATTATGGTGCAACTGTAACTTCAATCCAAATTCCTTTAAATGGAAAACTTGTAGATGTTGTTTTGGGCTTTGATAATCTGGAAGCTTATTTAGAATCTTATAATTTGCCAAGTGCTCCTTATTTTGGAACTACTGTTGGCCGTTACGCTGGACGTATCCATAATGCAACTTTTAGTCTTAACGACAAAAAATTTCAGCTTGGCGGAAACAATAATGGCAATACGCTTCACGGAGGTGATATGGGATTTGGAAGAAAAGCCTGGAGTGTTGTTAATGCAGCTTCTGGCGAAAATCCTTCTATTACTTTTGGTCTTTTGAGCGAGCATTTAGACGAAAATTTCCCTGGCGAAATGACTGTTTATTTGACGTATACTTTGACTGAGGAAAATGAATTAAAATTAGAATATAAAGCTACCTCAACAGAAGATACGATTATCAATTTGACGCATCATAGTTATTTTAACCTTGATGGACACGACGGAAATGTTTTAGAACAGCAGATGTTTATCAAATCGGCTAAAATGCTGGAAACAAATGCAGACAATATTCCAACTGGAAATTTCACGGATTTAAATAATCATGATTTTGATTTTAGAACTCCAAAAAACTGTCCGTTTCCAATTGACAACTCTTTTGTTGTGAATTCTAAAACTGAAATTGTTGGACAATTAATCAGCTTAAAAAATAAACTGAGAATGAATGTTTACACCGATCAGCCAAGTGTACATATATATGTAGGCGGAAATTGTTTCGGAAAATTAAAAGGAAAAGAAAATGTAGATTATAATGCACAAAGCGGAATTTGTTTTGAAACACAAAATTTCCCAGATGCTCCAAATCACGGTCATTTTCCGAATGCCGTTTTGAAAAAAGGCGAAGAATACACGCAAAAAACGCTTTACAAATTTGAAAGTTTAGATTAATATAATAAAACGTTTGATGAGATAAAATAAAATAGTTTCATCCAGCAAATAAAATCTAATTGAATCTGCTGAAATCTTTTAAAATCTGCGTGAAATACTTTTACCAAGATTTTTTCACGCAGATTTATACAGATTAAAGCAGATTAAAATTTAAAAAAAAATCACTCACAATAATAAATCTTAAAAACCACAATACAACTAACTATATAATGAATGATATTTTAATACAAAACACTGTTGCTTTTTTTGAGAAATCTTTTGGTTCTTCTCCTCAAAAAACGGTACTTTCTCCAGGTAGAATTAACATTATCGGAGAGCATGTTGACTACAATGACGGTTATGTTTTGCCTGCTGCAATTGACAAAGTAATTTGTTTTGCTTTTGAAAAAAACAACACTAAAACCTCTAAAATAATCGCTATCGATTTGAATGAAGAATTTGAAATCGATTTGACTCAAGAAGTAAAATTGAGCGATGTGGTTTGGACAAATTACATTCGAGGCGTAATCAAACAATTGCAAGATAACGGATTTTCTTTTGAAGGTTTCAATTGCGTTTTCAGCAGTAATATTCCAGTTGGTTCTGGATTGTCTTCGTCTGCAGCTTTAGAATGCGGAATGATTTTCGGAATCAAATCTCTTTTCGATTTAAAAATTGAAAAAGTTGACATTTCATTATTAGGACAAAAAGCAGAACACTGGGTTGGTATCAACTGCGGAATTATGGATCAATTTTCTAGCGTTCATGGTCTTGAAAATAAAGTGATCAAATTAGACTGCAACACTTTAGATTTTGAATATCACAATGCCGACTTCAAAGATTATTCTCTGATTTTATTTGATTCTAATGTAAAACATTCCCTTTTTACATCAGAATATAATACGAGAAGAATCGAATGTGAAGAAGGTTTATCAATCATAAAAAGTTATTTCCCTGAAATAAAAAGTTTTAGAGATGCTACAGAAGAGCAAGTTCTAAGTCTGAAAGATAAAATGACTGAGAAAGTTTTCGCTAGAGTTCATTTTGTGGTAAAGGAAATCAATCGCGTTATCAAAGCCTGTGAAGCTTTAGATAAAGGAAATATTGAACTTTTAGGCGAATTACTTTTTGAAACACATTATGGTTTATCGCAAGAATATGAAGTAAGCTGTGAAGAATTAGATATGCTTGTTGATACGGCAAAAAAAGATGAAGCGATCATTGGTTCAAGACTAATGGGAGGTGGTTTTGGAGGCTGTACTATCAATTTAGTTAAAAAAGGACATGAAAATGAGGTTAAGCGTAAGTTTTCAAAGCTTTATTTAGATACATTTGGAATTGAATTAAAATTCTATGATGTAAAAATCTCGAACGGAACAACGCTACTTTAAAACCACAACACACTACAATGAAAAATTTTGACATTAACGAAGATCCGCACAGACGCTTCAACCCTCTAATTAATGAATGGGTTTTAGTTTCACCTCATCGTGCAAAACGTCCTTGGCAGGGGCAAAATGAAACTATTTCAACAGAAGAACTTCCTAAATACGACCCAACTTGTTATTTATGTCCAGGAAATGTTCGTGCAAACGGAATGAATAACCCGCAATATGAAAGCAGTTTTGTTTTTGAAAATGATTTTGCTGCAATGAAGCAGGATGAAATTATTTTTGAAGACGATATCAAACATACTTTTTTTAAAGCAAAACCAGAGCAAGGAATTTCAAGAGTAGTTTGCTTTTCGCCAAGACACGATCTGACTTTACCAGAAATGGAAATTGCTGATATTGAAAACATCATCAAAACTTGGCAGAAAGAATACACTGATTTAGGTAATATAAAATACATTAATCACGTTCAGATTTTTGAAAACAAAGGAAGCGTTATGGGATGCAGCAACCCGCATCCGCACGGACAAATTTGGGCGCAATCTTCGTTACCAACTCAGGTTGAAAAAACACAAAACAGCTTAAAATCATATTTCGATAAAAATCAAAAAACATTATTAGAAGATTATGTTCAAGCTGAGCTAAAAGTTGGTGAACGTATCGTAATCGAGAATGATCATTTTGTAGCACTTGTTCCATTTTGGGCAATCTGGCCTTATGAAACAATGATTGTGAGCAAAAGAGCCGTAAATAAAATCACCAATTTTACTGCTGACGAAAGTACCGCTTTCGCGAAAATCTTAAAACAGCTAACTACGAAGTATGACAATTTATTTAATACTTCATTTCCATATTCATCAGGAATTCACCAATCACCAACAGATGGTTTAATTCATCCAGAGTGGCATTTCCATATGCATTTTTATCCACCATTGTTGAGATCAGCAACAGTAAAAAAGTTTATGGTTGGATATGAAATGTTAGGTGAGTCACAACGCGATATTACTCCTGAAAAAAGTGCCGAAATTTTAAGACAGCTTTCAGATGTACACTATAAAAGTCTTGTAAAAGCGTAGCATTTACTCATTTTGAAGAACCTAAAAGTGAAAATTTAACATAATATGCCGTCAATAAATGTAAAAAATACATTTCATGATGGTTGATTTATAAATTTTTATTTTACATTTGGCTCTCTCTTTTATTTTCGCAAAAAAATAACAGAAATAAAACACATCTTGCATTTTTAACAAGATTTGACAACACAAAAACTGATTAAAAAACTAAATAAACAAACAACCTTATAATAATTATTTAAAATACTACTAACAATGAACCAAAACCTCGCTTTCGCAGACTATGCGGTTTTTATTATTTATTTTATTGTAGTCTCTGTCTACGGTTACAGCGTTTACCGCAAACGTAAACAAGACGAACATGATGCTAAAGCTTACTTTTTGGCTGAAGGAAATTTAACTTGGTGGGCAATTGGAGCTTCTCTTATTGCTTCTAACATCTCTGCAGAACAATTTATCGGAATGAGCGGTGAAGGTTTCTTCTTAGGAATCGCAGTTGCTGCTTACGAATGGCTTGCTGCCGTTGCTCTTATTATTGTTGCTGTGTGGTTTATCCCTGTATATCTTAAAAATAAGATTTACACTATGCCACAATTCTTAAAAACACGTTACAACGAATCTACTGCTTTGATTATGGCGGTTTTCTGGTTGTTTTTGTACGTTTTTGTAAACTTAACTTCTATTTTATATTTAGGAGCTGTTGCAATTAACGGTCTTGCTGGAGGAGAATACCTTCACGTGATCATGATCGGATTAGCTGTTTTTGCTTTATTTATTTCTCTTGGAGGAATGAAAGTTGTGGCTTACACAGACGTAATTCAGGTTGCTGTATTAATCATTGGAGGCTTAGTAACTTCTTATATAGCTTTGACAACTGTTGGTCAATATTTTGGTGTTGGCGAAAATGCAATTGCAGGTTTCAAAGTTTTGATGAGAGAAGCTCCTGAGCATTTCAAAATGATTATCCCAAAACCAACTGCAACTTCTTCTCAGTTAGAAATCGATAAATATTTAACTTTCCCAGGATTATTATCTTATGCCGCTGGTATCTGGATCATCAACTTGAACTACTGGGGATGTAACCAATACATTACGCAAAGAGCTCTTGGAGCAGATTTACAGACAGCGCGTACAGGAATTTTGTTTGCTGGTATGTTAAAATTATTAATGCCATTAATCGTAATGCTTCCTGGTATTGCTGCTTACGTTTTATACACAAACGGACATTTACCTCAATTAGTTGGAGGAAAAGATGGAGCTTATTCTGCTGTTTTAACATTCCTTCCAACTGGATTAAAAGGTCTTTCTGTTGCGGCTCTTACTGCTGCGATCGTAGCGTCTTTAGCTGGAAAAGTAAACAGTATTTCTACAATTTATACATTAGATGTTCATAAAAAATACATTCAAAAAGAAGCTGGTGAAAAACAACAAGTAAACATTGGGCGTATTGCCGTTTTTGTTGCAATGCTTTTAGCTGTTTTATTTACATGGAATGACATCTTAGGAATTGGTGGTGTTGGAGGATTTACATACATCCAAAAATATACTGGATTCATCAGTCCTGGAGTTTTCGCTATGTTCTTCTTAGGTATGTTCTGGAAAAGAACTACTGGAACAGCGGCAATCGTTGGGGTAATTTTAGGATTCTTATTATCTGTTTTATTCAACGAATACGCTCCAGCTTTATTTGGAAACGACACACTTTTATACACAGCTTACGCTAACGGAAAAGGAGCTTTCGAAATTCCTTTCCACATCTGTATGGGATTATCATTCTTATTCACAATGATTGCAATGATTCTAATAAGTTTCGCTGGTCCAAAAGTAAACCCAAAAGCATTCGAGACAGAACCTGGAATGTTCAAAGTACAGCCACAGACAACAGTTTTAATCGTAATTACATTACTGATTATCGTGGCTCTTTATGTTAAGTTCTGGTAATAAATTATCAGTTCTATTCTCTCTATTTTTACAGCTGTTGTTTGTCATGAACAACAGCTGTAAATTTTTAAAAAATGTTCTAACATAGAAATAGAAGCCACGAATTTAAAGGATTTATGAATTAGATTGTCACCCTGAGCGAAGTCGAAGGGCGTTCCAATTGGAATTTGGCTTCGACTTCGCTCAGCCTGACAAAAAGCAGAGTAAAATCATTTTAATCCTTTAATTTCGTAGCAAAAAAAATCGCAATAAATTATAATAAATAAAATTATGCAGTTATCATTAACCCAAAAAATCATTATCGTTACTGGCGGTGCAAAAGGAATCGGTTTAGGAATCGTTAAAGTCCTAGCCGAAGAAAATGCAATTCCGTTTATCGTTGGACGTAACGAAAATGATAACATCAAAGCCGTAGAAGAATTAAAAGCCCTTGGAAAAGAAGCGCATCAAGTTGCTGCCGATTTAACAAAACCTGAAGACTGCAAAAAAGCCGTTGAAGCTGTAATCGCCAAATTTGGCAGAATTGATGGACTTGTAAACAATGCCGGAGTTAATGACGGTGTTGGGTTAGAAAACGGAAATTATGAAGATTTCGCTGCTTCGCTACACAAAAATTTAGTGCATTATTATTTAATGGCGCAGCACGCACTTCCATATTTGAAAGAATCAAAAGGAGCGATTGTAAACATTGGTTCTAAAACTGCCGAAACCGGTCAAGGCGGAACCTCAGCTTATGCTGCTTCAAACGGAGGAAGAAATGCCTTAACCAGAGAATGGGCCGTTGAATTATTAAAATACAGCATTCGTGTAAACGCGGTAATTGTGGCTGAATGTTATACCCCACTTTACGAAACGTGGATCAATACTTTTGAAAATAAAGAAGAAAAATTGGCTGCAATCACTAAAAATATTCCATTAGAAAACAGAATGACAACAGCAGAAGAAATCGCTAATATGGTGGTTTTCTTGTTATCTGAAAAATCAAGCCATACTACTGGACAGATTATTTATGTAGACGGAGGTTACACTCATTTAGATCGATCAATCTAAAAAACTTTTTGCCACGAATTACGCTAATTTTCTCGAATTATAAATTCGTGGCATTTTTTTACAACAAATTAAAAAACAGGGATTTACCCCCTAAAACCAACGAAGATATTTTTTTATTTTTACTCTAAAATAGATGTAGAATTTAAATCGATATCACCATGAATATTATAAAAATTTCGTTGTTGTTAAATATATTTTTCATCCTTGTTTTAGTATTCGGGACTATTTATATTACGCTGTTGATTAAAAATAAAACCGTTGAAAACGAAGGAATAGATAAAATTATAGACGTATTTAAAATCGCTATTATTACAACCGTAGCTACGATAATAGTCAACATTGTATCAGATTATTTTAAAGAACGTGATTACGATAAAAGTGAAATGGTCGCGTTTAATGAATACATACCTTATGTCATTGATACAACTGGAACAATAGATAAGAAAATAAATTTTTGTAAATTTTTTGCATCTGTAACCCCAAAAGGAGACTTAAGAGACGGTTGGGAAAAATACACTTCATACTTAGAAGGCGAAAAAGAAAAATTGGTAAATCTAAATGAAACTTCTAAGGCTAAAACACTTTCTATAACGAACAAAAGTCAACTGCCAACAAAAGAAGAATTAGTAAGCCTTGAAACAGATGAAGCTCAAAAACAAAAAATCCTTTCTAACTTAAATGCCGTTGAAAACACATCTTATCTCGTTATTTTGGGAGCCGATCTTAGCGTTAAAAGTGCTACTCCAGAATTAGAATGGGCAAAAGAAAACATAAGTTCAAATGCTGTAATTTACAAAAAACGAAATTTTTACACTACGGTAATACCTGTAAATAGTTCTTATCAAGATGCAAAAGATTTAGCTAAAAAAATAAAAACAATTGATCCAAAGAGAGACGCTTATGTAGTTTCATCAAAAACATGGTGCGCTACTACTAAATTTTCTAATGAGGAAAATTGTCTAATATGCAATTAATTGTTTTGGTACTGAATATCTACATTGCTTTTAAACTCCGTTGGCGTTATTCCTTTACACTTTTTAAAAAGCTTATTGAAGTTTGAAGCTGTTTTATAACCGCAATCATAAGCGATTTCAGACATACTTTTGTCGGTTTCTAATAACAATTTACAAGCATTCGAAATCCTGATTTCGTGAAGATAATCTACAAAATTCTTTTTCGTTTTTATCCTGAACATTCTGCAGAAAGAAGTCCGTGTCATATTCGCGACAGCGGCAATTTCTTCTAACGAAATATTCTTTTTGTAATTTTTATTTACATATTGAAAAACTTCTGAAAGCCTGTCAACTTTCGAATCCTTCTGCATCAACGAATAAATCTCGTCATTAATATAAATCTTATCCTGACTATCAGAAAGAATAGATAAGATTTCAAAAAGCCCAACAATAACTTCGAAGTCTTTTTTAGAAACTAATTTCTCCAGTTTTTTCGCAATCTGTTTATTGGTCTTTCCAATAATCGAAATTCCTTTTCCCGCCTGAAAAAAGAGTTCGTTGATTTTTTGGGTTTCTTTTAATTCGTAAAAAGTCGGCCCAAAAATATCTTTATGAAAATATACGACAATCGAATTGGCTTTTAAATCTTCAATTCCCTGATAATATTTTTCATCATTTAACCAAACGTGCGGAATATCAGAACCTAAAAAAACCATATCTCCAGGTTCAAACGGCATTACCGAATTTCCGATAATTCGTTTTCCAAAACTCTCTTTCACATAAACCAATTCCAATTCTGGATGCGAATGAAAGGGCGCTTGAAAAAAAGGTTCAATCCGATTCAGCACCGAAACTTTCGTGTTGAGATAAGACGTTATTTTAGTTTGTTCCAATTTCATACTGCAAAGATAATTAAAGATTATACACGGATAATATTAGACTAATAACAAAGAACTAAAAAAACTAATTTTATTTTTCGTTTACTGCCCAAATTTTAGTGAAAATAAAGTGCTTAACTGATTTTCCTAAATAAGAAAGTGACGACACAAAAAAAGAAAAAAACAAAAACAATGCAGGAGAACACAACTAAAAAACTAGTCGTAAAATTGCATCCGGACGATAATGTTCTGGTTGCTTTAACCGACTTACAAAAAGGAGAAACCATTCTTTTTGAAAATGAAACTTATGTTTTACAAGACCGCATCAAGGCCAAACATAAATTCTACATGCAGGACATGAAGCAAGGAGAAGAAGTAAATATGTATGGTGTTTTGGTGGGAAAAGTGCAAAATGACATTGTCAAAGGAAGTTTAATGACGACTGAAAATTTAAAGCACGCCGCAGATCCTTACGCATACAGAAATGCTTCTTATGAGTGGAATGCGCCTGATGTTTCTAAATTTGTAAACCGAACTTTTAAAGGTTACAAAAGAAAAGACGGACGTGTTGGAACAGCAAATTACTGGCTTTTTATCCCGACTGTTTTTTGTGAAAATAGAAATTTAGATGTTATAAAAGAAGCATTGCACAAGCAATTGGGTTATGCTGTAACGGACAAATACAACCAATTTACGCACGAATTGCTGGAAGGTTATTTGAACGGAAATGACATTAATGATATCAATATTGAATTAAATCCGACTCCAAAAAACAAACGTGTTTTTGAAAATGTAGACGGAATTAAATTCTTAAATCACCAAGGCGGTTGTGGGGGAACGCGTCAAGACGCTTCTACTTTGAGCGCTTTATTGGCTTCTTATGCCAATCATCCAAACGTTGGTGGAATCACACTTTTGAGTTTAGGATGCCAACATTTACAAGTTCAAGATTTTGTAGATGATGTAAAAAGACAAAATCCAGAGTTTGACAAACCGCTGTTTATTTTTGAGCAACAACAAACAGAAAGCGAAGAAGTTCTGATTACAAATGCCATCAAAAAGACTTTTGAAGGTTTAATCGAAATCAATAAATATGAAAGAACCGATGCGCCTTTGAGCGATTTATGTATTGGAGTAAAATGTGGCGGAAGCGATGGTTTCAGCGGTGTTTCTGCAAATCCTGCTGTGGGTTATACTTCAGATTTAGTTGTAGCTTTAGGCGGAAAAATTCTTTTGGCTGAATTCCCAGAATTGTGCGGAGCAGAGCAAAATTTAATCGACAGATGTATTACGGAAGATAAAGCTAAAAAATTCATCGATTTAATGGAATCTTATGATGAATTGGCGCATAAAGTGGGTTCAGGTTTCCACATGAATCCGTCTCCAGGAAATATCAAAGATGGTTTAATTACTGATGCTATCAAAAGTGCTGGAGCGGCCAAAAAAGGCGGAACTTCTCCTGTTATTGACGTTTTAGATTATACCGAATTGGTCACAAAACCAGGTTTAAGTTTGGTTTGTACGCCAGGAAATGACGTTGAAGCAACAACTGGAAAAGCAGCTTCTGGAGCAACGTTAATTTTGTTTACAACAGGATTAGGAACTCCGACAGGAAACCCTGTTTGCCCAGTAATTAAAGTGGCAACAAACTCTGTTTTGGCAACACGAATGAAAGACATTATCGATATTGACTGCGGACCAATTATCAGTGGTGAAAAATCTATTGAAGAAATGGGCGAGGAAATTTTAGAATATTGCATCAAAGCGGCAAGCGGCGAAATTATTCCGAAAGCGGTTCAATTAAATCAAGACGATTTTATTCCGTGGAAACGTGGCGTATCTTTGTAAAAGACTATTAAAAAACAACTCATAAAAATTTATATCAAATGTTTTCATTACAAAATAAAAAAGCAATAATCACCGGAGGTGGAAGCGGAATTGGAAGAGCGATTTCGGTTTTATTTGCGAAACAAGGAGCTGAAGTTCATATTTTAGAACTGACAGAAGAAAGCGCAAAGGAGACGGTTGAAGAAATTAAGTCAGCTGGAGGAAATGTTTTTGCTCACGCCTGCGACGTCTCGAACCACGAACAAGTAAATTCAACTTTCCAAAAAATCGGAAATATCAATATTCTGGTAAACAACGCGGGAATTGCTCACGTTGGAAAAGTAGACACGACTTCAGAATCTGATTTTGACAGAATTATGAATGTAAACGTAAAAGGGGTTTACAACTGTCTTCACGCTTCAATTCCGGCGCTAAGAAATTCTGGTGGAGGTGTGATTTTGAACTTAGCTTCGATTGCGTGCTGGGTTGGAATTCCTGATCGTTTTGCTTATTCTACTGCAAAAGGAGCGGTTATGGCCATGACTTTATCGGTTGCAAAAGATTATTTGAATGATAAAATCAGATGTAATTCTATTTCTCCTGCGAGAGTTCACACGCCTTTCGTAGACGGATTTATTGCTAAAAATTATCCTGGAAAAGAAGAAGAAATTTTCGAAAAACTATCTCAATCACAACCAATCGGTCGTATGGGAAAACCGGAAGAAATCGCAACTTTAGCTTTATTCTTATGCAGCGACGAATCGTCTTTCATCACAGGTTCAGATTATCCAATTGATGGTGGTTTTATTAAATTGAATAACTAAAAATATTTATTTAGCCACAGATTAAAATGATTAGAATGATTTAAAAAAAATCTGCCAAATCTGCTAAATCTGCGTGCAAAAAAATAAAGCCACAGATTAAAGGATTAAAAAGATTTTTATTTCCTGCTTTTTGTCAGGCTGAGCGAAGTCGAAGCCCACGTCCAATTGGAACGCCCTTCGACTTCGCTCAGGGTGACAATCTAAATAAATCATTCTAATCCTTTTAATCTGTGGCAAAAAAACAAACACATTACTAAAAAAATTAAAATATGAAACTTATTAGATTCGGAGAAGAAGGAAAGGAAAAACCAGGTGTTTTACTAAATGAAAAAAGATACGATGTTTCGTCTATCGTAACAGATTACAACGAAGCTTTTTTTGAAAATGACGGTTTAGCAAAATTAGCAGAAGCTTTAAAAAATAATCCATCTTTACCAGAAGTTAGTGATTCAATTCGTTTAGGTTCGCCTGTTGCGCGTCCTTCAAAAATTATCTGCATCGGATTAAATTATGTAGATCACTGCGAAGAAACTGGTGCTGCAATTCCAGAAGAACCAATTATTTTCTTCAAATCAACCACTTCTTTATGCGGACCAAATGACAATTTGATTATCCCAAAAAACAGCGAAAAAACAGACTGGGAAGTTGAACTAGCTTTTGTTGTAGGTAAAAAAGCAAGCTACGTTTCTGAAGAAGATGCACCAAATTATATTGCTGGATATTGTCTTTTGAATGATTACAGCGAAAGAGCTTTCCAAATCGAACGTGGCGGACAATGGGCAAAAGGAAAAGGTTCTGATACTTTCGCTCCTCTTGGACCAATTATGGCAACTCCAGATGAAGTGGGCGACGTAAACAATTTAAAAATGTGGCTTACTGTAAACGGAAAAACTTTCCAAAACAGTAATACTTCAAACTTGATTTTTAAAATTCCATTTTTAGTGCACTACTTAAGTCAGTTTATGACATTGCTTCCTGGCGATGTTATCAGTACTGGAACACCTCCAGGAGTTGGATTAGGAATCAAACCAGATCCAATTTACATTAAAGCGGGTGACGTAATCGAATTAGGAATTGAAGGTTTAGGTACAAGTAAACAAACAGCTGTAGCTTACCAACAAAAATAAAATTATGGCAACTCAAAAATTCTGTCTGGCTTTAGACCTAAAAGATGATGTAGAATTAATTGCAGAATACAAAAAACTGCATGAAAACATCTGGCCAGAAATTAAAAAAAGCATTCAAGATGCTGGAATTTTAGTTTTGGATATTTACTGCACAGGAAATAGACTTTTCATGATCATCGAAGGTGACGAAAATTTTTCTTTTGAGAAAAAAGACAAAGCCGACGCTGCAAATGAAAAAGTACAGGAATGGGAAACTTTAATGTGGAAATTCCAGCAAGCACTTCCTTGGGCAAAACCAGGACAAAAATGGATCTTAATGGATAAAATATTTGAATTATAATTCATAAAAAAAGCCCTGATTATTCAGGGCTTTGTTCTTTTTGCATATTCAGTAAATATGCCATATTCGCAATTACGTGATCATGTTTTTTGACAAACGAGTTTTCTTCGTTCCAAACATATCCAGCTAAAACAGCACATATTTTTTCTTTCACATCTGGATTTTCTGGCTGATGGAAAAATAAAGTCTGCAAATTTCCAGTATACCATTCTTGAACATAAGTCGTGAAAACAGCGATTCCGCGTTTCATATATTGGGTAAACTCCACTTCCCAATCAACAGTAATTCCTTGTGATTCTTTCAAATATAATTTTGCTGCGAGCATTCCAGATTCAGTTGCAAAAGCTACACCCGAAGAGAAAACTGGATCTAAAAATTCAGAACTATTTCCTGTCAGAGCAAAACCATCGCCATACATTCTTTTAACCGCTCTCGAATAGTTTTCTAATTTAACTGGCTCAAACAAAAATTCTGTTCCAGCAAATCTTTTAATATAATAATCCGATTTCTGAATGGCATTTTTCAGAGCTTCTGCATTGTCTTTGTTTTCAGAAAGCGAATTGATAAAATCCGTTGGTCCAACAACTCCTAAACTTGTATTTCCGTTAGAAAAAGGAATTACCCAAAGCCAAACTTCTGTTTCCAGAATATCAAAAGAAATCTGAGTTCCTTCTTCACCCTCTGGTCTATTAATATCTTTAACATGAGTAAAAATAGAAGAATGCGGATCTAGTTTTGAAGGCGTATCCAGATCTAAAAGTCTTGGCAAAACACGTCCGTATCCACTTGAATCAATTATAAAATTGGCATGAATTTCTTTTAAATTCCCGTCTTTATCTTTTACAATAGTTTTTGATTTTTTTCCTTCAAAAGAAACTTCTAGAACTTCTGTTTCAAATTCTAAATCAATTCCTTTTCGCACAATTTCCTGTGCCATTGTGTTATCAAAATCAGCTCTTGGAACTTGCCAAGTCCAATCCCATCCTTCTCCAAATTTTTTACTGAAATCAAAAACACATATTTCTTCGCCTCTAATAAAACGAGCTCCTAATTTTTTCTCGAAATTCATCGCATCAAGAGCCTCAAACAATTCTGCTTCAGCAAAATGATCCATCACACGCGGAATAAGGCTTTCGCCCACTACAAGTCTCGGAAACTTTGTTTTCTCTACAACTTTTACCTTTACGTTGTTTTTAAAAAGATATGATGCCGAAACACATCCAGAAGGTCCCGCACCAATCACTAAAACATCAACAAACTCCTTTGTCATATTAGAATTATTATCATTTAATTAACCTACATTTGCCATCATCAAAATAACTACATTTATTTTGATAAATAAAATTAAATTAGCACAACCAAAATCGATTTAATGAATACAATAAATGAATATTTAAGTTTAGCAGAATTTGAAGCCATAATCTTTGGAAAAAGCAAAGTTGCCATAAGCGATGTGGTTTTAAATCGAGTAAACGAAAGTTTTAATTTCTTAAAAGAATTCTCAGGAAATAAAGTAATCTACGGCGTAAATACAGGATTTGGTCCAATGGCTCAATATAGAATTAAGGAGTCCGATCAAATTCAATTGCAATATAATTTAATTAGAAGCCACTCTTCTGGAACAGGAAAACCTTTAAATGCTGAGTGTGCAAAAGCAGCAATTTTAGCTCGATTAAATACACTTTCTTTAGGAAACTCAGGAGTTCATTCTTCTGTTATTCATTTAATGGCAGAATTGATCAATCGAGATATTACGCCTTTAATTTTTGAGCACGGTGGTGTTGGTGCCAGTGGTGACTTAGTACAGCTATCACATTTAGCTTTGGTTTTAATTGGCGAAGGCGAAGTATTTTATAAAGGTGAAAGACGCCCAACTCCAGAAGTTTTTGAAATCGAAGGTTTAAAACCAATTCAAGTAGAAATTAGAGAAGGTTTGGCATTAATCAACGGAACTTCTGTAATGACAGGAATTGGAGTTGTAAATGTTCATTATGCAAATAAATTATTAGACTGGTCGTTAAAAGCTTCTTGTGCAATTAACGAATTAGTTCAAGCTTATGATGATCATTTTTCAGAAGAATTAAACCAAACAAAACGTCATAAAGGACAACAGGAAGTTGCTGAAAGAATGAGACAAAATCTTTCTGACAGTACTTTAATCCGTAAAAGAGAAGACCATTTATATTCTGGTGAAAACACCGAAGAAATCTTCAAAGAAAAAGTTCAGGAATATTATTCATTAAGATGCGTTCCTCAAATTTTGGGGCCAGTTTTAGAAACGATTAATAATGTCGCTTCTATTTTGGAAGATGAATTTAACTCGGCAAACGACAACCCAATTATAGACGTAAAAAACAAACATGTTTACCACGGCGGAAATTTCCACGGAGATTATATTTCGTTAGAAATGGATAAACTGAAAATCGTTATTACCAAATTAACGATGCTTGCAGAACGTCAATTGAATTATTTATTGAATTCAAAAATCAACGAAATTCTTCCTCCATTCGTAAACTTAGGAACGTTAGGATTTAATTTCGGAATGCAGGGCGTTCAGTTCGTAGCGACTTCAACAACTGCCGAAAACCAAATGTTATCTAACCCAATGTACGTTCATAGTATTCCAAACAACAATGACAATCAAGACATTGTAAGTATGGGAACAAATGCAGCGGTTATTACATCAAAAGTGATCGAAAACTCATTTGAAGTTTTAGCTATCGAATTAATTACAATTGTTCAGGCAATTGATTATTTGAAACAAAAAGATCAAATTTCGTCTACGACTAAAAAATGGTACGACGATATTCGAAACATAATTCCAGAATTTAAAGAAGATCAAGTAATGTATCCTTTCGTACAAAAAGTAAAAGATTATTTGATAAACAGTTAAAATTCTTTAATTTACAGTATTAATATTGAATCTTAAAATCATGAAAAAGTCACTTGTATTTTTATTGCTATGCTGCATTCAATTTGTTAATAGTCAAGAATTAGCATTAGTTAAAAAAAACTCCAAAATTGGATATCTTTCTAAAGATGGATCTTTTAAAATCGAGCCTCAATTCAAATCTGCCAGAAGTTTTTCTGAAGGTTTAGCAGCTGTCGAAAACGGCGGAAAATGGGGATTTATAGATGCAAAAGGAACGTGGGTAATTCCAGCCGATTTTAAAGATGCTAAAGATTTTAACAGCGGAATCGCAGTTGTACAAAAAGACAAAGACTGGGTTTATATTAATACAAAAGGAGAAATTCAAAAAGGACCAACTACTGACAAAGTGTTTGATTTTAATGATGGAGTTGCCTTCTTCAGACAAAACAATAAAGTGGGATTAATCAACAACAAAATGACTGTTGTTCTAGAACCAAAATACGATCAGATTAAACCTTTTGAAAATGGTTACGCGAGAGTTGAACTGAACAAAAACTGGGGAATTATTGATACTAACGGAAAAGAATTGGTTGAACCAGTTTATGCCGAAGTTGGAAATTATTTTAAAGGAACAACTTGGGCAAGAAAAGACAAAACTTTCGGATTGGTAAACGCTGGAAAATTTATTCCTGTTGACGGTGCAGAAAAAATCTGGGATTTTGAAAGTCAAGATTTGACTTTCGCTAAAAAGAACGGAAAAATCGGATACATCGATTTAAAAGGAAATTGGGCAATTCTTCCTATTTATGATAAAGGAAAAGCGTTTTCAAAAAATTTAGCTCCGGTTTTAGTTGGAAAAAAATGGGGATTCATTAATCCGGAAGGAAAATTTGTAATTGAACCAACTTACAGCGACGCAGAAGTTTTCAGTACAAACGGACTTGCTCCAGTAAAAGAAAGCAACTGGGGATTCATTAATGAATCTGGAAAACTGGTAATTCCAACCCAATATGGTATCACAACAAATGCTATTATCGCAATGTTTACACAACAAGATAAAGGATTTATTGGTGGCGTTGCCCGAGTAAAAAACGAAGGAAAATGGGGATTTCTAAAACCAGACGGAACAGTTTTAGCCAACCAATGGTTTGAAAATGCTGAACTATTCTCTAAAAGTACAGAAAAACCTCAACCAACTGCAGCTCCTGTTTCTGCCGAAAAACCAAAACAAGAAACTAAGCCAGCGACAAAACCAGCTGCAAAATCGGCATCGAAAAAAAAGAAATAATATTTATCTCCAAATAAATTAGAAATTTGCATAAATGAAATCGCATTCTATAAAGTGGTTTCATTTTATGACGAATAAAAATAAAACCTACATAAATGAAGTGTGTATTAGTAACAGGCGGTTCGAGAGGAATTGGAAGTGCGATTTGTAAAAAACTAGCCGTAGAATCCGATTATCATATTCTGATTAATTATCATTCGAATAAAACAGCTGCCGAAGAAACATTGCAAGAAGTACAAAAATTAGGCGCAACAGGCGAAATCTTAGGTTTTGATGTTTCTAATTTTGAAAATGTACAAAATGTTTTAACTGCTTGGCAGGAAGCAAATCCTGAGAAATTGGTTGAAGCAATTGTAAACAATGCTGGAATCACTAAAGACGGTCTTTTTATGTGGATGACACCAGAAGACTGGAATGGCGTTATGAATACAAGTGTAAACGGTTTCTTTAATGTGACTCAGTTTTTCATTCAAAAAATGTTACGCAACAAATACGGCCGAATCGTAAATATGGTTTCGGTTTCTGGAGTAAAAGGAACTGCAGGACAAACCAATTATTCGGCTGCAAAAGGTGCTATTGTTGCTGCTACAAAAGCATTAGCACAAGAAGTAGCAAAACGAAATATTACTGTAAATGCTGTTGCCCCAGGTTTCATTAGAACCGATATGACAAGTCAGTTGGACGAAAAAGAATTATTAAAGCTAATTCCAGTAAACCGTTTTGGCGAAGCCGAAGAAGTAGCAGATTTGGTAAGCTTTTTGATTTCTAAAAAAGCAAGCTATATTACAGGAGAAATTATCAATATTAACGGCGGAATATATTCTTAAAGAATACTATGTTTGCGAGATTATTTTAAGATTTTTAAACATAGAAAATTGCTAACAAAGACACAGAGTCGCAAAGTTTAAGCAAAAAGACTTTAAAAAAACTTAGTGCCTTTGTGCCTTTGTGGCAAGATTAAAAAATTACACTTTAAGGATAAAAAATTACTTTTGAAAGACGATGAATAGAAGAGTTGTAATTACTGGAATGGGAATTTATTCTTGTATCGGAACTTCTTTGAACGAAGTAAAAGATTCGTTATACGAAGGAAAATCTGGTATTCAGTTTGATTCTGAACGTAAAGAATTTGGTTTTCAATCAGCCCTAACAGGGATGGTTCCGAAAGCTGATCTTAAAAATTTATTGACTAGAAGACAACGTATGAGCATCGGTGAAGAAACCGAGTATGCTTATATGGCTACTATAGAAGCACTTAAAAATGCTAACATCGACGATGCTTTTTTTGATGAACACGAAGTAGGTATTATGTACGGAAACGACTCTGTTTCTAAAGCAATCATTGACGCGACAGATATTGTACGCGAGAAAAAAGACACCGCTCTTATTGGTTCTGGCGCTATTTTTAAATCGATGAATTCTACGGTTACGATGAATCTTTCAACGATTTTTAAACTTCGCGGAATCAATCTTACCGTTAGTGCAGCTTGTGCAAGCGGTTCTCACTCAATTGGTTTGGCTTATTTTTTAATTAAAAGCGGTTTTCAAGATATTGTTATAACTGGCGGAGCTCAGGAAATCAACAAATATGCCATGAGTAGTTTTGACGGATTAGGCGTTTTTTCTAACAGAGAAGGCGATCCAACAAAAGCCTCAAGACCTTTTGATACTGGTCGTGACGGATTAATTCCGAGTGGCGGCGGAGCAACTTTAATTTTGGAAAGTTACGAATCTGCTATTGCTCGCGGTGCCAATATTATCGCTGAAATTGGCGGTTACGGATTTTCATCAAATGGCGGGCATATTTCGACACCAAACGTTGAAGGACCAGCAACAGCAATGAAACGCGCATTGGATGATGCAAAACTAAACGCTTCTGATATTGAATACATAAATGCACATGCAACCTCAACTCCTGTTGGAGATGCAAACGAGGCAAAAGCTATTTTTGAAGTCTTTGGAGAAAAAAATCCACCTGTGAGTTCTACAAAATCAATGACAGGCCACGAATGCTGGATGGCTGGAGCCAGCGAAATCATTTATTCTATCTTAATGATGCAGAACGATTTCATCGCGCCAAACATCAATTTAGAAAATCCTGACGAAGACGCTTCAAAATTAAATTTAGTTAAAACTACGTTAAACAAAAAATTTGACATATTTTTGTCCAATTCTTTCGGTTTCGGAGGAACCAACTCTGCGTTGGTGGTTAAAAAGTTTAAATTGAACGAT
>Ga0160502_100274_pt1 | contig 50052 bp, 36 predicted proteins | sample DIDnMG_14_FD_108237 | JGI IMG/M metagenome (GOLD analysis project Ga0160502, IMG submission 108237) | Enriched soil microbial communities from UW Madison campus, WI, USA - DID2933_E24_Xylan MG | ecosystem: Environmental > Terrestrial > Soil > Unclassified | place: USA: Madison, Wisconsin... | reverse complement strand
CGGACGCCTCAAGCATTTCCGCCGCTTTGCCACACGCTACGATCGGCGAACCATCCACTTCGCCGGCTTCGTTCATCTCGCCGCTGCCATGATCTGGTTACGCTGAATGTCGATCCGACCTAGGACCTCTTGCGTCGCCGTGCCCCTTTCAGATCGATAGCATCCCAACTCACTGCCGCATTTTGAGGCAGGGCTTCCGAGCCATTGGAGCGTCTGACCTCCAAACTCTGAAACGAAAAGCCGCCCATCAGCTCAGGGATCAGGTTTTGCGTGGCGCGATGCCTTGGAAGGGTCGATCCCCGCCTAATCCGCCTTTGCACGAATGAAGCCCCGGACATCATGCGTAACATCAGCGAAGGTCTTGCCGTCGAGATACAGCATATGTCCGGAAGCATAATGGCGACTGATGAGATTCGACCGGAGTGCGGGCGGCAGGTAAAGATGGGCCAGATCAAATTCGGTCGCGAAAAAAGGCGTCGACAGGTCGTAATAGCCGCTCAGCGACAGGATGCGCATCTGCGGGGCGCGGCGCATGGCAGCCCCCAGATCGATGGCGACATTAGCCATTGCATTCTGGCGCGGGCCGCCCGGCGGCATATGGCTCCAGTCCCAGACGGGAAAGAGCGCCGACGTGTTCACCACATAGTCGCCGTCCGGCGCATAGCCCAGGTCATGGGCGAGGTAGGCGGAGAAATTGGCGATGATCGCGCCTGAGATCGCATCGTCGGCTGGATCGCTCTGCGCCGTATCCGCCGCATTGTCCCCTTCGCTGCCGGTAAAGCGCGTGTCGAACCCACCCGTAACGGCGCCGCGATCCCGCAGCAGTTCCTTGCGGAAGCGGTCGGGCGACACATGCAGATCGGCCTGGCGCAGATAATCGGGACTGAGGCCCGTCAGCGATGCCATCTGCGCAATCACGCTTTCGCGCTCTTGCGCGCCGACATCCTGCCCCTTCGCTAGTGCTGCCGCATACGGCCCTTGCGCGAACTGGCATGCGCGGGCGACATGCGCCTCCAGCCCTGTGCCCCGGTCCACCTTGCCATGATACCAGGCGGTGGCGGCATAGCTCGGCAGATAATTGATATCCATCCGGTCGAGGCCGGGCGCGCGCTGGGCAAAATTGAAGATGGAAGACATGAGAATCACGCCTTCTACCGGCATGCCGCTGTCGATCAGCCGGTAGGAGACCATCGCCGACCGGGTGGTGCCATAGGATTCGCCGAACAGATATTTGGGCGAGAGCCAGCGATTGTTGATCTCGACATAGCGCCGGATCGCCTGTGTGAAGGCCGCAGCATCCTGGTCATTGCCCCAGTAGAGCTTCCCTCCCTGAGGATCGAGCGCGCGCGAGTAGCCCGTACCCACGGCGTCGAGGAAGACCATGTCGGTAGTGTCCAGCAGGCTGTCGGGATTGGGCGCGAGGCGCGGCATGCGGCCGCCCCCTTCCCTGCCCTGCGCCTCGACATCAACCGGTACCCGCACCGGCGCGAAGGAGGCCATGTGCAGCCAGATGCTGGAGGATCCCGGGCCGCCATTGTAGAAGAAGGTGACGGGGCGCCGCTCCCCAGCTTTTGGCGCGACCGTGTAGGCGACATAGAAGAGGCTCGCCCCCGGCTTTCCCTGCTTGTCCTTGAGCAGCAAGGTGCCTGCGGTCGCGGTGTAAGGCAGCTTGACGCCCTTCGCCGTGGTCAGGACATGGCTGGTGATCACCCGCTTTTCTGCAGCCGGTTCGGGCGCTTGTGCCTGCGCAGCCGGTTTGTCAGCAGCGCAAAGTGAAGCCGTGGGCGATGCGAGCATGATCGCCGCGACGGAAAGGCCAGACAGTGCGCGCATCAGCGGGTCGTCGCATCATAGAAGCGATCGAGATCGACCTTGAGCTTTCGCGATGCTGCCTCGTCCACATAGGTCATATGACCGGACTCATAATAGGAGAAGCTGATATTCTGGCGCAGATTGGGCGTCAGATAGAGGTGCGAGACGTCGAATTCCGTCCCGGCAAACGGCGTTGCCAGATCATAGAGCCCCGCAATCACCATCACTTTGAGATTGGGATTGCGCTGCATGGCACCGGCGAGGTCAAGCGCGGTGTTGGGAACCGGAATGGGCTCATCGATCCCTGGCGCCTTGTGATGATTGTCCCAGGCCGGCGCAATCACGCCATTGTAGAGCGGCCGATATTGCAGGTCCGGCTTGTAACCGATGTCACGCGCCAGATGATCCTGGAACGTGGAAAGATGGGCGCTGTTGACGCCGGCTGTCGCGGCATCATTGGTCGCCGGATCATAGGAGCCGTCGCCGCTCACATAGGAGGCCGGCGCGGTGAAGCGGGTATCGAACCGGCCGATGATCAATCCCTGATCGGCCATTAGCGCGCTGCGATATTGTTCCATGCCCACGCGCAGCCTGTTCTTCTTGAGGAAGTCGACCGACAGGCCGATATAGCCGCTGAGCGTGCGGGCCACGGCGTCCATTTCCTCGGCCGACAGCCGGTCGCCCTTCAGCAGCGCGGAGGCATAGGGGCCAAGGGCGAAGGCGCGGACCTCGTCGAGATAGGCCATCAGGTCTGCCGGGTGGGTCGCCGATTTGCCATGATACCAGGCCGTCGCCGCGAAGGAGGGTACTCGTCCGATATCCTCCAGATCGACGCCGGGAAGGCCGGTGCCCGAATTGAGGATGGTCGACATCAGCACGACGCCGTTGAAATCCATCCCCTGGTTCTGGAGCTTGTAGACGAGGCCCGCCGACCGGGTAGTGCCGTAGGATTCCCCGAACAGGTAGCGCGGGCTGTTCCACCGGTCATTCTTGGTGATGTAGCGGTTGATGGCGCGGGCAAAAGAGTCGATGTCTGCGTCGACGCCCCAGAAGGCCTTGCCCTTGGTATCGCCGATCGGGCGGGAATAGCCCGTCCCGATCGCATCGATGAAGATGAGATCGGACTTGTCGAGCAGCGAATAGGGATTGTCCTGCACCACATAGGGCGCCGGCAGGGTTGCCTTGGGCGTCAGCGTCGGCGGACGCTTTGGCCCGAACCCGCCGACATTGAGCCAGAGGCTGGCCGAGCCGGGGCCGCCATTGTTGAAGAAGGTCAATGGCCGGGGCTTGCCCGCCCCTGCCCCCTGCGCGGTATAGGCGGTGTAGAAGATGCTGCCGCGCGGCACGCCATCATCATCGGTGATGATCAGCGTGCCGGCGCTCGCCTTATAGGCGATGGTCCTGCCGTTGATCACCATCTTGTGATCGCGGCTGGCCAGTTCCTCTCTGGGGCCGGTCTCCTTCTGCCCTTCGGCCGGTGGCTCACTGGCGCGCGCCACCGGTCCCTCGACGACAAGCACCATTGCGGCGCCCAGTGCCAGCATCGAAACAAAAGCTTTCATAGTGGGGAGTCTCATTTGTGCAGGGTCAGCGTCGCGCCGATCGTGCGCGGGCGGAAGGTCACATATTGATAGGGCAGCGTGTAATTCTCGTAGGTGGTACAGGCCGCGCCCTCACCGGTGGCGCAGCCGGTCCGACCGCCTTCATTGCCCAGCACATCCTTGGAGTTGAGCAGATTGTCGGCGAAGATCGAGAATTCCCAGCCATCGCGGCGCAGGCCGATCCGTGCCGTCATATAGTCGGTCGCCTCCGACATATAGGTGTCGGGCGTGAAGCTGCCCGTGCCAGGACCAAAGCTGTTCTGGTAGCGGGAGGCATGCTGCCAGTCGGCGCGCAGATAGGCGCCATAGCTGCCGATATCGAAGCGATATTCACCCGCGATATTGAAGGCCCATTTGGGCACCGGCAGACGATCGCCATCGCGAATATAGAGGGTGGACGACGGGGCTGGACCGACCACCGGCTGTGTATATTGGGCATCGGTATAGGCGACGAGACCGCTCAGCGTGAACCCATTGATCGGTTCTACCGATGCCTCGAGGTCAAAGCCCTTGGACACGGCCTTGCCGCCGTTGACGACATAGCCAAAGCCGCAGGTCGGCAGGCCATAGCTTGCCTGAATATTGCTCCAGTCGATGTAGAAAGCGCTGGAGTTGAGGCTGAGCTTGCGATCGGACGAGCGCAGCTTCGCACCGACTTCATAGCTCCACAGCGAGTCCGCCTTGTAGGTCCCTGGCGTCGATGTGATACCCAACGCCGCAAGATCCGCCCCGCAGCGCGAGGCCGGCGGCGGCTGGTTGACGCCGCCCACGCGGAAGCCCTTGGCCGCCGTCGCATAGAGCATGTTGGCGCTGTCCAACTGATATTGCAGACCGAATTTGGGGGTGATGGGCGTTTCCTTGACCTTGCCGTCAGTGAGGCCGCCATTGGCGGTGGTCGGGGTCAGGAAGCCGGCAAAGGTTCCGGCCGTGACCTGGTGATAGCTGAATTTTTCCCGACTGACGCGCGCGCCGCCGATCAGCTTCAATTTGTCGGTGATCGCGAAATTGGCTTCACCAAAGACCGCCAGCGACTTTTCCTTCAGGTCCTGATCACGATGATAGGTGATATTGCCGGGCTCGACCGGCACGCCGAAAATGGCCTGCGCCGGGGCGCCGAACACGGCCTGCGTCAGATCGTCAAGATTGGCGACGATATGGTAGTTGGAGTTATTCTTGTAGGTGGCGAAGAAGCCACCCACCACCCAGTTGAAGCGGTTGTTGCCATCATTGGCGAAGCGGACTTCCTGGGTGAAGCCGGTACGCTTGTTCTCGTAGATCGGGGTCGAGCGATAGCTTTCGATATCGGCAACGAAGGGAAAACCGCCCTGGAAATTGCCCGGCTCGATATAGCTATAATCGGACCGGCCATGGGTGCGGTCGCTGATATAGCTGGATACCGAGGTCAGCGTGGTGCTGCCGATGTCCAGCTCTGCCTTCAGCGACGGCAGGAAGATGCGCGAGGTGCGCGGCTGTCTGGCGACGCAGCGCGGCGTGGTGGCCGCGTAATTGTCACCCACATTGCAATTGGCGCCCGTCTGATAATCGCCATAGACGGCAGCGGGATATGTGAAACCGTTGAGCGTGGTTTCCGGCACGGTCTTCCAGGCCGTATCGGCATCATGCTGCTCACTCAGGGCATAATAGACCGAGGGCGTCAGGCTGAAATTCTCGGTCGGCTTGAACAGCAGTGCGCCGCGCAATGCCCAGTCGTCCGAACTGTTCGTGTCCTTGGCCAACGTGTCGCCGGTGAAACGATCGACATGATCGATATAGCCTGCCGTGCGGCGCTGCCACATGCTGACCCGGATGCCGAGCCGGTCCTCGACCAGCGGCCCACCGAGCGCAATGCCCAGATCATGATTGACCCCGCCATCCTGGACGAAACCGACTTCCGCACGGGCATAGGCCGACATTTTCTCAAGGCTGGGTTCAGGCGTGATGAAACGGATCGTCCCGCCGAGCGATGAACCACCATAGAGGGTGCCCTGCGGGCCGCGCAGCACTTCGACCCGTTCCAGATCGAACAGTGCCGGAACCGGCGTGCCACTGCCAGAAATGCCGATCGCATTGCGTTTCTGGAGCGGGGCATCATCCAGATAGACGCCGGTCGTCTGCGCGCCGGTTGACGAGGCCACGCCGCGGATCGAGATGCTCGGCACGCGATCGGCCGTGGTTGACGTCTGCATCGAGAGCGCGGGAACCGTGCGGACGATGTCGGACACGCTGCGGATACTGCGACGATCGAGCTGCTCCTGCGGCATCGCCTGCATGCTGATAGGGACACGGTTTAGGGTCGTTGCCGTCTTGGTGGCGGTCACGATGATCTCGCCCCCGGTGCCGGGCTCTGCCTGTGCAGCCGGTCCATCCGCCGCCTGAAAGGCGCGAGGCGCGGTCCAGCTGCTGGCAGCGCGTTCGGGCTGCAGGGCGCGCAAGGCGACCGGCGTCGTGACGGCACGGGCGCGCGGCTTCAGGGTGATGGCCGCCCCATTATCGGCGACGATTTCGAGGTTGGCGTCGGCGATCAGGCGGCGCAGTGCCGCCCGGGTATCAAAGACACCCATGATGGCCGGTGACCGGACACCGGCAAGCTGATCGGCCGGCGCGATGATCTGAATGCCGCTCTGCCGCGCAAACAGCGGCAGCGTCATGTTGATATTGCCGGCAGGCACATTGAACTTGCGGTCCTGCGCCTGCGCGCTGCTGGCCACGATAGCCGCGGTCAGGCTGGCACCGATTAGCAGGCTCTTGATCGTCATCGAACGGTTCATTGTCTGGCCCCCAGCCGCTCCCCGGACGCGGCGCATGGATCGGGCCTTTCAGACCGGTTTTTCGCATCCTCCCTGTTCCCGTTCCCCACGGGTTTTGCCGCCTAGATGCACGAGCGCGATTTTTCCCCCAGTGCCAGATTGCACTTTTTTGACATGCGATCGGACATGGCACTTTTTGCATATGCGCATGGCGTGTCCGCGCGGTTCGCTCGTCATGGGGCTTGCCGAACATGACCGATATTTCCGACGATCGCGCCTTCTGGCTGTCGCGGCACATCCTGCCGCACGAGGGTAGCCTGCGCGCCTGGCTGAGCCGGCGCGCCCATATCGGCTTCGACATCGATGACGTCATCCAGGAAGCCTATTCCCGGCTCGTCATGCTCGAGACGGTGAGCCAGATCACCAATCCGCGTGCCTATCTGTTCCAGACAGCCCACTCGATCATCCTCCAGGATTTGCGGCGATCCCGGATCGTACCGATCGGCTCGATCCACGAGATCGGCGCGCTCGAACTGGAAGCGTCCGAGCCCCTCCCCGACCAGTTGGTCGACGAACGCATGGAACTCGAGCAGGTGGCAGCTGCCATTGAAGCGCTGCCCCAGCGCTGCCGTGAGGTCTTCATGCTGCGTAAGGTGCAGGGCTTGTCCCAGCGCGATGTAGCAATCCGTCTTGGCCTGTCGGAAAGCACGGTTGAAAAGCATGTCGCCAACGGTATTGGCAAATTGTTGGATTTCTTCGCGCATAGCGGAAAATGGAGCGCTCGTGCATCAAGGGCACGCAAACGAGACAGCCGGCCGCATGAAAAGAGACAGTAGCGCAAATATTGGCGACGCAGCGGCGCGATGGGCTGCGCGCATCGATCGCGCGCCTCTGGAGTCCCATGAGCAGGCGGAGCTTGACGTCTGGCTGGCGAGCGACACACGCTGTCCGGGCGCCTTCATGCGCGCCCGTGCTGCCTTGCTGCGCATGGACGCAGCACAAGCCCTGGGCCCGGATTTCACGCCGCAGGCGCCGCGCCTGCACTTGTCCCGGCGCAATGTTCTTGCCGGATCAGGCGGCCTCCTCGCCGCTTCGCTCGGCGCATTCCTTTTCTGGCCTCGATCGCAGGTCTATCGCACCGAAACTGGCGAAGTCCGGCTTATTCCGCTCGATGACGGGTCGATCGCGACGCTCAACACGCAGAGCGAGATGGAAGTCCTGTTTACCCGGGAAAAGCGCCTGGTGCGTCTGATACGGGGAGAGGGCTATTTCGAAGTCGCCAAGGACAAGGCGCGACCTTTCGTCGTCACCGCCATGGGCGCGCAAGTCCGTGCAGTCGGCACTGCATTTACCGTCCGAACATTGCCCGACCGTGCCGTGGACGTGCGCGTCCAGGAAGGGATCGTCGAAGTCGGGAAGCCTGCACACGCCAATCAAGCCGTTAGAATGGCAGCGAATATGGAAGCGAGGATCGGGGATGACGCAAATCGCATTGCTCCCGTTGCTATCACCCCGGACAATGTCCAGCGCGACCTTCTATGGCGCGAAGGTCGCCTGAGCTTCGAGAGCGAGACGCTCGCCAACGCTGTTGTGGAGTTCAACCGCTATAATCGAACCGCAATTGTCCTTGCCAGCGAGGATATTGGCAAGAGGCATGTGACGGGCCTTTTCTCAGCAACCGATCCAAAGGGCTTTGCTCAGGCAATCGCCCTGAGCATGGACCTCAGCGCTCGTTCCAACGAAAAACAGATCGTGATTGAGAGCCGCTGAACAATCCACCATGTCGCATCCCCTCGGGCACAATCCGGTTGAGCTAACTCGAAATTCGGCTGCCGACTTCTCCGATCAAGGCCAAACACCGAAAAGACCATCAAGATATCGGACTGTCTGCTGCTGGGGAACGAAAAGTGGCTCCTGAACACCTGGAATGGGTCGACACCGTCGGTAGCCAAGCGCCCAGATCGGGCGCTCGGCGATAAGTTGGATCAGATGGCAATTCCCATAACTTCGCGGGCTAATGGCTCCAGTTCCGCCATCGCTGCCTGATCGAGCGTAAGGGACGCGGCCGCCACATTTTCCTGCAAGCGCCTCCGGCTCCGCGTGCCGGGTATCGGCGAGACGGCTACACCCAGTTCACGGGCTTTGGCGTAGAGCCAGGCGATCGCGACTTGCGCCGATGTCATGCCTTGCCCTGCGGCGATCTCCTCGATCTTCGCCACCAGGCGCAGGTTCGCCGCCCGGTTCTCGGCAGAGAAGCGCGGGAAGTAGGACCGTGCATCTCCTGCACTGAGGTTTTCCGAAAAGGCTTGGCCCGTCAGCATCCCGCGCCCGAGCGGCGAATAAGGCACGAGCGTAACACCCAGATCAACAGCCACAGGCACGATCTCGGCCTCGATATCACGCGTGAAGATCGACCATTCGGACTGAAGCGCGGCAATGGGATGGACAGCATGCGCCTCGCGCAGTTCTTCCGCGCTGACCGCAGAAAGACCAAGGGCGCGCACTTTACCCTCGGCGACAAGGTCCGCCATTGCCCCGATCGATTCCGCGAGCGGCACGTCAGCACTGCGGCGATGCATATAATAGAGATCGATCACCTCGATGCCGAGGCGCTGAAGCGAGTTCTCGGCCGCACGGCGGATGAATTCGGGCCGGTTGTCGAGGCTCCAGTCATCCGGAGTTTCCGGTGTCCGAGCATAGCCGAACTTGGTCGCGATTACGGTCTGGTCACGGTGCGCCTGTATGAACGGCGCAAGGAAGCGTTCGTTTTCACCCATGCCATAGACATCCGCCGTATCGAACATGGTGACGCCCAGTTCCAGCGCCAGCTCCAGTGTGGCGCGGGATTCAATTTCATCGGTGTCGCCATAGAATTCGCTCATGCCCATGCAGCCCAGCCCCTGGCTGCCAATTGTGGGGCCGCCATTGCCGAGTGCGATCTGCGGGAGGGGATTTATGCCAGTCATTGAACAACTCCGGATATTGACAGGCAGGTCCTCTAAGTGTGGACTATGGTCCATGGTCAAGATGTTTTCATGCTGATTTCGCAATTCGCCAGAGAGGTCGGACTCTCGGTCGATACGGTGCGGTTCTATATCGCCAAGGGCCTGCTGAAGCCCGAGCGCAGTGCGCGCAAGGGCGGCGCCAATCCCTATCAGGTGTTCGGCGCGGACGATGTGACGGCGGCGCAGATGATCCGGCTGCAGCAGTCGCTGGGATACTCGCTCGCGGAGATCGGCGCGCTGGCCGAGGAATATCGCCGGGGTGCCGGCTCGCCGGAGCATACCGGCGAGGTCCTGCGCAAGCAGATCGCTCGGCTCGAAGAGCGCCAGCGCGAACTCGATGCCGCACTGGCCTTCCTTAAGGGCAAGCTGGAATGGGTGGAAGCAGGTCAGTCCGGTGCTGCACCCCAGTCCAACGCCTATTTCTGCTGATCGCTGCCAGAGGCGAGCCGCTTGAGTTCCGCCATGCCTTCTTCGACCGAGATGACCGGGGCATATCCAAGATCACGTCTGGCCTTGGAGATGTCGAGCGTGACTTCCACGGCCATCGTAGCCAGGTCCTGCCGGGTGACCGGTGGCTTCACGCGACCTCCCGAAAGGCGTGCGGCCAACTCTCCGGCACGTGCGACGGCGCCAACGAGCCAGGAAGGCACCGCCTTTTCAGGCGGAGCGATATCCTGCGTTTCCAACAATCGGGATACGAAGCCGCGGAACGTCGACGGCTCACCATCTGTAATGAAATAGGCCTCGCCGGCTCGGCCCTTCAGCAACGCCAGTTCGATGCCGTGACAGACGTTGGCAACATGGGTGGCCGAGGTAAGATACTCGCCTCCGTTGATCCACGCCATTTGCCCAGACCGCGCGGCTTGCGTCAGGATCGGCAAGGCGGTCGTATCGTCGCGGCCCCAGATGAAGCGCGGCCGCACGATCACGGCTTCGAACCCGTAGCCGCTCTGCGCACGCACGATCCGCTCCGCCTCGGCCTTGGTACGTGAATAGGCGCCGGGAAAACGTGAGGGCATCGCGCGGCTTTCATCCACGTTGAAGAGCGGACATCCGTCGAGAAGCACCGATTCCGTGCTGATATGCACGGCCCGCTGGACCCCCGCCTGCCGGGCAGCGGCAAATGTCGCGCGCGTTCCCTCGACATTGACTGCCATATGTTCGGTTGTCTCAAGCCCATGGCTGGTATGAGCCGCCGCATGGACCAGCGACCGGCATCCTTTCATCGCTTCGGCGGCGGTCGCCTCCGATAGCGGGCCTATCATCGGCCTTGCTCCCAGGGCGGCGACCACGTCCGCGGACTTTTGTGAACGAACGAGGGCAACAACTTCGACGCCCTTTGCGACGAAATGCCGAATCAGGTTGCGCCCAAGATAACCACTCCCGCCGGTCAGAAAGAGTGGCGACAGCAGTTCGGGGCCGGAGGCGCTATCGCCCCCGACGGCCTTGTCTTTGTTCATGGATTTTATGCCTTTTACATTAGGGGCACGGATGTGGGGCAATCACCCCGGAGAGCCGGACGCGAGTTGGCGGATATCTTCGAGAAGTGCCGCGCGCTCACTGTCGGACCATTGATGATAATCGAGGGTTTCGAGCAGTTTGAGGCCTTCGAGCGCAAGATAGGCCAGCATCGGGCCTCTCGCCGTGCCGGCCTCCTCCCGAATGCGGTCGATCACGGCGGTCTGGTTCGTCTGGATAGCGGAGCGTAGCGAATGGTCCTGCGCGAGCGCCGCGCAGATATTCAGCGCCACCGCGCGAAACGCATCGGGAAATGGTTGGCTCGCTGCAGATATCCGGCCCTTCAGCGTCGCATTGTCGCTTCCTGTGAAGGGAGCAGCAGCCGCTTCGTTGAACGCATTGTCGCGAAGGACCGCCCGTTCGACCATGGCCTCGATCAGGGCCTGCTTGGTGCCATAGTCGTAGACCACGCTGCCCTTGCTGATGCCGGCTTCCTGGGCAACGCCTTCCAACGTCAGGCGGGTCGCGCCAACTCGCGCGACGACAGCCTCAGCTGCATCGAGAATGCGGTTTTGATCGATACTTTTCTTGCGACCCATTGACCCTGTCCATTTATATCTGGCTGGACGGATATAAATGGACAGGGCATGATCGTCAACGTCCAGGCCAACGCGCATTTGGCATCGTGGATAATGCGGTCGGTCCGCTTCCGAGGATCGGAAAATCACGCCTAAGCGACCGACATGGGGCGTCCGCGCGCTGACGGAGCGATCAACGCCTGACGCCGTGCAAGACCATGGAACTTCTGCGTTACTTGCGGATTGTGTGCGCACAGTCCGGCCCATTCCTTTGTGCCGGCTAGGGGAATATTCATGACCAGTGCGCGACAGGGCCCTCAACTCATGGCCCTTGATAGCCCCGCGCTGGCGTTAGATGGCGGCCTTTCCGACATCGATCTGCTACATCGGATCAGCGTCGCGCTCATCAACGAACAGGACCGCTTTGAGTTATACGGCAAGATAGTCGAGGCGGCGGTCGCGATCACGGGCTCTCAGTTCGGCACGATGCAATTGTTGTGCCCGGCAGACGATCCATCCGGCCATGGCGGAGAGCTGCAGCTTCTCGCCCATCGCGGCTTGCCGGCCGCAGCCGTCGGTTTCTGGCAATGGGTCAGCCCGGCTGCCCACAGCAGTTGCACGCTCGCCCTGAAGTTCGGCCAGCGCGCCATCGTTCCTGACTTTGAAGCCTGGGACGAGATCGCCGGCACGCCGGATCTGGAGGCATTCCGCGCTGCTGGCATTCGATCGGCCCAGACCACACCACTCCTCGCCCGGAGTGGCAAGCTGCTGGGTATGATCTCGAATCACTGGAGCCAGCCGCACCAGCCATCCGATCGCGATCTGCGGATGCTCGACATCGTCGCGCGCCAGGCGGCCGACATTCTCGAACGCACGATCGCCGAAGAGCAATTGCGTCAGCTCAATGAAACGCTGGAGGTCCGAGTTGAGGAACGATCGCGCGAACTGATGGCGTCCGAGGATCAGGTGCGCCAGCTGCAGAAGATGGAAGCCATCGGTCAATTGACCGGGGGCGTCGCGCACGACTTCAACAATCTGCTGACGATCATTCGTTCTTCGGCCGAACTGCTCGCCCGACGCGAATTACCGCGCGACAAGCAGAGGAAGTATATCGATGCCATTGCAGAAACCGCCGACCGGGCCGCAAAGCTGACCAGCCAGCTCCTCGCCTTCGCGCGGCGCCAGGCGCTCAAGCCCGAGATATTCAATGCCGCAGACAAGGTGGCCAGCGTGGCGGACATGCTGCGGACCGTCGTTGGATCGCGGATCGCCCTTACGGTCGATCCGGTATGCTCGTCCTGCTCCGTGGAGGTCGATGTCAGCCAGTTCGAGACCGCGCTCGTCAACATGGCAGTCAATGCGCGTGACGCCATGTGTGGCGAGGGGCATATTACGATCTCGATCGAGGCGGCCGGATTTATTCCCGCCCGGCGGGGGCATGCTGCCGCAAAAGGGGATTTCGTGAAGGTCTGCGTGACCGATACGGGCTCTGGCATGCCTGCCGATCAACTCGATCAGATCTTCGAGCCTTTCTTCACAACGAAGGAGGTCGGCAAGGGCACGGGCCTGGGTTTGAGCCAGGTCTATGGCTTCACCAAGCAATCGGGTGGCGAGATCGACGTCGACAGCCAGATCGGTCTGGGCACAAGCTTCAGTCTTTACCTCCCGCGCTGCAAGGCAGGCGCCATGGAGCCGATTTTGCTGGCGGAGAAGGTCATCGCCGCCGAAGCCAGCATCCTCGTGGTCGAGGATAATGATCAGGTTGGGGAATTCGCGTCCCAGCTGCTTGGCGATCTTGGCTTCACAACCCGCCGCGCCGCGAATGCGCAAGAGGCGATTGCCATATTGGAACGCGGGCATCGCGATATCGATATCCTCTTTTCCGATGTGATCATGCCCGGGATCGACGGCGTGGAATTGGCCAGGCAGGTGCGCTCTCGCTGGCCGGAGCTGACCATCGTGCTGACGAGCGGCTATAGTCACGTGCTGGCCGATGATGCCCGGCACGGGTTCGCGCTTTTGCACAAGCCCTATTCTGTGGACGAACTGTCCCGTGTGCTGCGAGATGCCCGTCAAGCGCATAAACGGTAAAGATCAACGGACATTCTTTGATAGACATCCGGAAGCTATTTTGTCCGGACCTATATGTGCGGCGTGATAAATGAGAGCCTTGACCCGCTTAGGTGGCGTCCGCGCCTAACCACGCCCATCGATACCGTTACGACAATATCTGCATCATTTGCGCCCGCGCTTGGCCGCGCGGCGGTCTGCTTTTGCCAACAGACCTTGATCGAGCTCCGGACAGTTCCATCGTGCCGCCGGACCCAGCGTCATCAGGTCTTCAACACGCGTCAGGAAGGTGAAGACCTTATTTGCAACCTCTATCATCAACGCCTTCATTTCCTCGTTGGAAATGCGCGAGAGGTCAGCCCAGGGAATTTCGCCATAGGGCGTGACGACCTTCACATCGCTATAGTCGCCGGTTACGCTGCTGGGCGTCACCCCCTTCATGAAGATCCTCCAGCCCGGTGTTGCGCACGCATTGTTCCACCAGAGCAAGGGTGAAGAAGGCCTTTTCATCGTCGTTCAACATGTCGTCAGCCATACCCAGCTCCATGTCTGTCTGGTCGCAGCACATCTTTAAGGATCGTCAGACCCTATAAATTCTTTCCGCGCCATTGATCTAGCGCGTCTTCATATTTGGCGCGGGCTTTGTCGACCGCTGCCTGAACAATGCCGGCCTGCCCTCCCCTGCTCAAGCTCGGAGACAAAGGGCGCTCTGCGCGGGCGCTGAGGCAAGCCCTTCGCGAACAGTTGGTCGGCAAATATCTCGCGCCGGAGGAATGTCGCGCGGGATGCTTCCTCATCACCCTGGGGAAGGAGAAGAAATGGGATCATCCCGACACCGGCGAGCGCATCGATCTCGATGGTCTGATAGCAATGCTCAATGAAGATGCCAGCCGGATCATAGCCGATATGGGAGGCGCGGTCCGGATCGTGGCAAGAGCGATGGACCTACGGCCAAGACTTTCCCCACCCGAGGCGCACAAGTCCTGATATCAATCCGGCCCGCCCTTCAGGATCAGATGCGCCGAGCCCATATACCGGCGCGCCCTACCGCTCCTCAGCTTCCAAATCCAGGAAGCCGATACATCGCGACGAGATCACATTTCCCTAGCAGCGTGGCTGGGCCGCTAGATCATCATCTAAGGTGATGAATTCGGCGCATCGATAGAACCAACTGGTGGATCTGATTGTTGCTCAGGCGCGCTTGCCTCACAGGCGGTTCTCAAGCATATTTGATTGTGGCGGGCAGACCATCTTCGAGATGGGATTTGCCATGTTTAGCACGGACGACAAGTTTCTGCGGATCAAAGCGGTCATTGAGAAAACCGGATGCCCTAAAGCATCCATCTACAGAATGATCAAGGAAGGTACTTTTCCAAAGCAAGAGCGGATCGGTCGACGCGCCGTCGGCTGGCGCGCCTCGAGAATTGCTCGCTGGATGGAAGCGCCAACCACCTACCAAGAGGTCTGAAACCAAGCGAGACCCTTGGCTTTGGGTCGGAGGGCTTCAGCCATAGTAGGCAAGGTCAAGGGCGCAGCTTTCTCTGCAGCATCGAGATACTGCGCCCACCATTCCATCATCTTCCGACGGTGGGCGAGATAACGCGCCGCGTTGTAGACCCCCCGAACGCCCCTGGGCATATGTGCCAACTGCATTTCGATCCAATCTGGCAGGAACTGACCTGTCTCATTGAGGACCGTGCTGGCGAGCGAACGAAAGCCATGGACTGTTGCTTTTCCGCGCAGGCCCACACGGTACATGATATCGAGCATTCGGTTCTCGCTGATGGTGTCAGATCGAGAGCCGGCAACGGGGAAGAGATATTTGCCCAGGCGCTCGTTGCCAGCAGCGCCATATACGTTCAGCTCCTTGAGCTCACGCAGCAATTCAATCGCTTGAGGCGGCAACGGCACGAGATGCTCCGAGCGCATCTTCATCCGCTCGCCAGGGATGCGCCAGATTGGCTCGGCAGTGCCCAACCCCTCAAATTCGTCCCACGTCGCAAAACGCGTCTCCTGCGTCCGGACCATCGTGAGAATGGTCCATCGCAGCGCCAGGTGGCTCAACCGGGAACCACCATCGGCATTGAGCCGCGCAAAGAACTCGGGAAGATCCTTGATTTCGACCTTGGCGCGATGACGCGTTGGCGGCGCCTTGACCATCGCTGACGTCAAGTCACGGCAGGGATCGGATAACACTCGCCCATCGGGAATGCCAAAACGAAAAATCTCGCTACAATGGTTCTTGATCCTGTGGGCCATGTTGACTGAACCGCGACCCTCGATCCCTCGTAACGCTTCAAGCACGGTCCTGGGCAGGATGGCGCGGATCGGCATTTGCCCGAGAATGGGAAATAAGTCTGCACGGATGCGCGTCTCGGTGATACGGGCATAGCGAGGCGACCAGGAGGGGCGCCGTGCCTCTAGCCACTCAAGCGCCAGCGTTTCGAAAGTCGTTTCCCCGACCTTCGCATTGAATGCGTCTTCCCGGACCTTCATTGCGGGATCAGCGCCGGACTTGAGTACGGCTCGCATCTCTTCGCACCAGATTCTGGCGCGATGAAGGCTGATCTGAGGATAGTCCCCGCCGCTCAGCGTCTTTTGCTTGCCTTCGAAACGATATGCCAGCCGCCAGCTTTTGCGCCCACGAGTTGCGACGTGAATGTACAGTCCATTGGCGTCCGATCGTTTGATCGGCTTTTCAGAGGCCATCAGAGTGCGGAGAACTTCATCGGTAAGCATTGGAAAAACGCCTCGGATCCGTGTCCCGGATTCGAGTTTTGGGCTTCCCGACCATCATTTTGCCAACAAAACCCATAAAATCGCCCGACACGAATGGAGTCTGTGTGAGACGATTTTATCTCAGATAGAACGTTGAAAAAAGGATATTTTTTTCGAACGCCTTGAGACTTTGTTGGTCGTTTTGGACCAAAAAATTGGTCGGGGAGACAGGATTCGAACCTGCGACATCCTGCTCCCAAAGCAGGCGCGCTACCAGACTGCGCTACTCCCCGATGCAGGCGCGCCTTAGCGGGGGAGTGTGCGCTTCGTCAATCCACCATCAGTGAAAGAACAGCCACAAAAGTATGATAATGGGGATCGGCACGCCGATCAGCCACAGCAATATGCCCTTACCCATCGCAATTCTCTCCTTCTTTTAGCGTTCTATACAAACGCGGAAGGCCCGGAGAGGTTGCGCACGCAGGTCAGTTTCCGCCGCTGCCGGACGGTCCGAAGCGGGCAACCATGTCGTAAGCGTCGGCGAGAAAAACCTGGCGGACATAGGTGATCGGATCGCCGCCGCGCCAGGTATGGCGTTCGACGCACAGGCAGGGCGCGCCGGGCGCGATGCCGAGCAAGGCCGCCTCCCTCCGCGTGGCGCCAACCGCCGAGATCCGGTTTTCCGCCTCGGTCCAGGGCACATGCTGCAACAGCCAGGTGCCCGGCGAGATGCTGTCGAAATCGCCATCAACGATCGCCGGCACAGCGCGGGTCGCGATCAGGCGATGCTCCACCGCCAGCGGCCGATCGTCCGCGCAATGGATGCCGTCCAGTTCCAGCAGTTGCGCACCATTCGCCAGAGCGGCTTCCTCGTCCCGCCCCGCAATCGGGCCGCGCACCTGCCGCCGGGTCAGGCGATAGCTGTGCCGCTTGCCGCGCTCGCCGAGCTGGACGGCAAGATCGGGTATGTCCAGCACCATCGAATGAAAGCGCGGCCGGGCGACGAAGCTGCCCGCCTTCTTGCGCCGCTCGACCAGGCCGGCCGATTGCAGCGCCGACAGCGCCTTGTTCACGGTCATGCGCGAACAGCCATGTTCCTGCATCAACTCCTGCTCGGTCGGCAGGCGGTCGCCCGGCGCCAGCATGCCGGCCAGGATGCGGGCCTCGAAATCGGCGCGGATCTTTTCGTGCAGCGGCTGTTTCACGCGGTCAGTTTCTCCAGCGTCCGGCGATAACGCGTGGCGATGGCGTCGCGGGCGCGATGCCGCCCGCCGCTTACCATCTGCACGCCGCGACGCCAGACCGTATCGATCGCCTCGCGCCCGGCGCCGAAGATCAGGCCGTCGAGCAGGCGCTCAACCGGGCGATAGGCGAGCGACGGGTGGGCAAGGTTCAGTGTGACGAAATCAGCCGACGCGCCAGCGCGCAGCCCCGCGACGACACCCAGCGCCTGCGCGCCGCCTGCTACCGCCTCACGATAAAGGCGATTGCCGGTCGATACGCCCGCTTCGCGCGCCAGCACGTTGCGCTGCTGCAAGCCGAGGCGCTGGCCATATTCGAGAAGGCGCAACTCCTCGGTGGCATCAATGCGGACATTGGAATCACTGCCGACGCCATAGACGCCGCCGGCGTCGAGGAAAGGTTCGGCCGGGAAGATGCCGTCGCCCAGATTGGCCTCGGTGATCGGACAAAGCCCGGCCACCGCACCGCTCGCCGCCATTGCCCGCGTCTCATCCTCGGTCATGTGCGTCGCATGGACCAGGCACCAGCGGATGCCGACCGGCGCATGATCCAGCAGCCATTCGACCGGCCGCTGACCGCACCAGGCGATGCAGTCGGTCACTTCCTTCTGCTGCTCGGCGATATGGATATGGACCGGATTATGGCCCGCGATCCGGGCGAGCAGCGCCAATTCGTCGGGCGCGACCGCGCGCAGGCTGTGCGGCGCGACGCCAACGACGGCATCGGGCAGGTTCCGCGCACCCGTGATCGCCGCCTCACGCAACCGGGCGAAGCCGTCCAGATCATGGGTGAAACGCCGTTGGCCCTCGCTCGGCGGCTGGGCGCCAAAGCCAGACCAGGCGTAGAAGACCGGCAACAGCGTCAGGCCGATGCCGCTTTCCGTCGCTGCTGCCATGATCGCCAGGCTGGTCTCCGCCGGGTTCGCATAGGGCGCGCCATCCGGGGCGTGATGCAGATAGTGAAATTCGCCAACGCGGGTGAAGCCGCTTTCGATCATCTCGACATAGGCCAGCGCCGCGATCGCCGCGATATCGTCCGGGGCCATGCGGTCGACGAAGCGATACATGAGGTCGCGCCAGGTCCAGAAACTGTCGCCCGCCGGTCCGCGCACTTCGGTCAGCCCCGCCATCGCCCGCTGGAAGGCATGGCTGTGCAGATTGGGCAGGCCCGGTAGCGCGACGGCGTGACGGACATCTTGCTCCTGCGGGGTGGCGCCTTGCTCGATCGATGCGATCGCGCCGTCATGCAGCACCATCCGGACGTCCCCCGCCCACCCCTCCGGCAGCAACGCATGGTCGAAAAACAGGGACGTCATAGACTGCAAATCTCCCGGACCGATATAATGTCTATACATTAAATATCGAATCATGCAATCTGGGCGGGAGGCCGTGAAGGGAGGCTGGCGATGACGATGATATGCGACCGGCTGTGGACCAACGCCCGGCTGGCAACGATGACCGGTACCGGGATCGGCGCGGTCGAGGACGGCGTAATCGCCGCGCGCGACGGCCGTATTGCCTTTGCCGGTTCGCGTGCCGATGCCCCTGCTTTCGCCCCCGTTGAGACAATCGACTGCGCAGGCCGCTGGATCACGCCGGGCCTGATCGACTGCCACACCCATCTGATCCATGGCGGCGATCGCGCCGCCGAGTTCGAACTGCGCCTAGCCGGCGCGTCTTATGAGGAGATCGCCCGAGCCGGCGGCGGCATCGTCTCGACCATGCGCGCCACCCGCGCGGCGAGCGAGGCAGAGCTGGTCACCAGCGCCCTGCCCCGGCTCGACGCGCTGATCGCCGAAGGCGCGGCCACCATCGAGGTGAAGTCCGGCTATGGCCTCGATCCCGAATCCGAGTTGCGCATGCTGCGCGCCGCGCGCCAACTGGGCCGCGAACGGCCGGTGCGGATTCTCACGACCTTCCTCGGCGCCCATGCCCTGCCGCCCGAATATGCCAGCGATGCCGATGCCTATATTGCGATGCTGTGCGACGATTTGCTGCCCGCCGTCGCCGCCGAAGGGCTGGCCGATGCGGTCGACGCCTTTTGCGAGGAAATCGGCTTTTCACCGGCGCAGACCGACCGACTGTTCAGCGCCGCACGCGCGCTCGGGCTGCCGGTCAAGCTCCATGCCGAGCAGCTTTCCAACCTGCATGGCGCTGCGCTGGCTGCTCGCCATGGCGCGCTGTCGGCCGATCATCTGGAATATCTGGATGAGGACGGCATCGCCGCCATGGCCCGCGCCGACACGGTCGCAACCTTGCTGCCGGGTGCCTATTATTTCGTGCGCGAGACGAAGCTGCCACCGATCGACGGGTTGCGCGGCGCGGGCGTGCCGATCGCGCTGGCGACCGATTGCAATCCCGGCACCTCGCCGCTCACCTCGCTGCTGCTGGTCATGAACATGGGCGCGACTTTGTTTCGCCTGACGGTCGACGAATGCCTGGCGGGCGTGACCCGCAACGCCGCGCGTGCGCTGGGCCTCGACAGGGACATCGGCACGCTGGAGGCCGGCAAGCACTGCGACCTTGCCATCTGGAACATAGAGCGCCCCGCCGAACTGGTTTATCGCATGGGGTATAACCCGCTCCATGCCCGCATCTGGAGTGGTCAATGAACGATATCATCCTCGTCCCCGGCGACGCATCGCTGGCCGACTGGCGCGCCATCTATCGCGGCGCGACGGCCCGGCTCGATGCGGGATCGGCGCCGCGCATTGCCGAGAGCGCGGCAGCGGTGGCGCGCATCCTGGCGAAGGGCGAGCCGGTCTATGGCATCAACACCGGCTTCGGAAAGCTGGCGAGCGTGCGGATCGGCGATGAAGATCTCGCTACGCTCCAGCGCAATATCGTGCTCAGCCATGCCGCCGGGACCGGTGCCCCCTCCCCCGTGCCGGTCATCCGCCTGATGATGGCACTCAAGCTCGCGAGCTTGGGCCAGGGGGCATCAGGCGTACAGCCGCAGACCGTTGCTCTGCTTGAGGCGATGGTGGTTAAGGGCCTGACCCCCGTGGTGCCGTGCCAAGGATCGGTCGGCGCCAGCGGCGACCTGGCGCCCCTGTCGCATATGGCCGCCGCGATGATCGGCGTGGGTGAAATCATGCTGGGCGAAGAGCGCCTGCCCGCCGCCGAGGTGCTGGGCCGCGTCGGCCTCGCCCCACTGGAGCTTGGCCCCAAGGAAGGGCTGGCGCTGCTCAACGGCACCCAATTCTCGACCGCCAATGCGCTCGCCGGCCTGTTCGAGGCGGAGACGCTGTTCCAGGCCGCCTTGGTCACCGGCGCACTCTCGACCGAGGCCGCCAAGGGATCCGACACGCCCTTCGATCCGCGCATTCACGCGCTGCGCCGTCATGCCGGACAGATCCAGACCGCCGATGCGCTGCGCGGCCTGATGGCCGGATCGGCGATCCGCGCCAGCCATCTGAGCGGCGACGCACGGGTGCAGGATCCCTATTGCCTGCGCTGCCAGCCGCAGGTGATGGGCGCCGCACTCGACCTGCTGCGCCAAGCGGCTACCACGCTGGCCATCGAGGCCAATGGCGTGTCCGACAATCCGCTGATCTTCCCGGAAAGCGACGAGGCGCTGTCGGGCGGCAATTTCCATGCCGAGCCGGTCGCCTTCGCCGCCGACATGATCGCGCTCGCCATCTGCGAGATCGGATCGATCGCCGAGCGGCGCATCGCCATGCTGGTGGACCCCGCGCTGAGCGGCCTGCCCGCCTTCCTGACGCCGAAACCCGGCCTCAATTCCGGCTTCATGATCCCGCAGGTGACGGCCGCCGCGCTCGTCTCGGAGAACAAGCAGCGCGCCTATCCGGCCAGCGTGGATTCGATCCCGACCAGCGCCAATCAGGAGGATCATGTCTCCATGGCCGCCCATGGCGCGCGCCGCCTGCTCGACATGGCGGAAAATGCGACGGCGGTGATCGGCATTGAATTGCTGGCGGCGGTGCAAGGCATGGACTTTCACGCCCCGCTCACCTCCAGTGCCGCGTTGGAAGGGGCGCGCGCCTGCGTCCGGGATCAGGTGCCGCACCTGACCGACGACCGTCATTTCCATCCCGATATGGAAGCGGCCAACCGCATCGTCCGCTCGGGCGCGCTGGCGGCGGCGGCCGGTCACGCCCTGCCGGTGCTGGGATGAGCGACTGGCTCGACATCCGGCGGGGCGAGGCGGCGCTGATCGTCGCCTTGCCCCATACCGGGACCGATCTCGCCGATGTCGGTGACGCCTTCCGCTCGCCCTGGATCGCGCGCGCCGATGCCGACTGGTGGGTGGATCAGCTTTACGCCTTCGCTTCCGATCTGGGCGCAACAACCATCCGCACCGCCATTTCGCGCAGCGTGATCGACGTCAATCGCGATCCCTCGGGCGCCTCGCTCTATCCGGGTCACGCGACAACCGAACTTTGCCCCACGACCGATTTCGATGGCGCACCGCTCTATGCCGGCGCCGTCCCCGATGCGGCCGAAATCGACCGGCGGCGAGCCAACTGGTTCACGCCCTATCATGCCGCGCTGCAGGCGGAGATCGACCGGCTGCGCACCCGGCATGATCGGGTCGTCGTCTATGACGCCCATTCGATCCGCAGTCATGTGCCACGCCTGTTCGATGGCCAATTGCCGCAGTTCAACATCGGCACCAATTTCGGTACGACCTGTTCGCCGGACCTCACTGCCGAAGTCGCCCGGCTCTGCGCGGCAAGCGGCATGGGCCATGTCGTCGACGGTCGCTTCCGTGGCGGCTGGACCACGCGCCATTATGGCCGACCCGAACAGGGCGTCCATGCGATCCAGATGGAACTCGCCATGCGGGGCTATCTGCATGAACCGGCCGAACGCACCGAGGTCAGTTGGCCGCCGCCGCTCGACCCGGCCCATTCCGCGCCGCTGACCGCCACCCTCACCGCCATCTTGAAGGCCTGCCTTGCCTTCACCCGCCAGGAAGGCTGAATGCCCATGACCCGCATCGACAATAGCCGCATCATCAAGCCCGCCACCGGCACGGAACTTAGCGCCAAGAGCTGGTTGACCGAAGCGCCGCTGCGCATGCTGATGAACAATCTCCATCCCGACGTCGCCGAGCGGCCCGAGGAACTGGTCGTCTATGGCGGCATCGGCCGTGCCGCACGCGACTGGGAAAGCTATGACCGGATCGTCGAGGCGTTGAAGCGGCTGGACGACGATCAGACCCTGCTGGTCCAGTCGGGCAAGCCCGTCGGCATATTCCGCACCCATCGCGATGCGCCCCGCGTGCTGATCGCCAACAGCAACCTGGTGCCGCACTGGGCGAACTGGCAGCATTTCAACGAACTGGATAAGCGGGGCCTGGCCATGTACGGCCAGATGACCGCCGGTAGCTGGATCTATATCGGCACCCAGGGCATCGTGCAGGGCACCTATGAAACCTTCGTCGAGATGGGCCGCCAGCATCATGGCGGGAGCTTGAGCGGCAAATGGTTGCTGACGGCGGGCCTGGGCGGAATGGGCGGGGCGCAGCCGCTCGCCGCCGTTATGGCCGGCGCCTCCTGCCTGGCGATCGAATGCCAGCCGAGCCGCATCGAGATGCGCCTGCGCACCGGCTATCTGGATGTCGCCGCCGCGACGATCGAAGAAGCCATGGCCATCATCGAGAAAAGCTGTGCGGACAAGAAGCCCGTTTCGGTCGGCCTGCTCGGCAACGCGGCTGAAATCCTGCCGGAAATGTTCGCGCGCGGCATCCGCCCCGACCTGCTGACCGACCAGACCAGCGCCCATGACCCGGTCAATGGCTATCTGCCCGCCGGCTGGACCGTCGCCGAATGGATCGATCGGCGCGAACGCGAGCCCGAAGCGGTAGCAAAAGCGGCCAAGGCCAGCATGGCGATCCATGTCCGCGCCATGCTCAATTTCCAGGCCGCCGGCGTCCCCACGACCGATTATGGCAATAATATCCGCCAAATGGCGAAGGATGAGGGCGTCGACAATGCGTTCGACTTTCCCGGCTTCGTCCCCGCTTATATCCGCCCGCTCTTCTGCCGGGGCATCGGCCCGTTCCGCTGGGCGGCGCTGTCGGGCGATCCGGAGGATATCTACAAGACCGACGCCAAGGTGAAGGAACTGCTGCCCGACAACGCCCATCTCCACAACTGGCTCGACATGGCGCGGGAGAAGATTCACTTCCAGGGTCTGCCCGCGCGCATCTGCTGGGTCGGGCTGGGCGATCGCCATCGCCTCGGCCTCGCCTTCAACGAGATGGTAGCGAAGGGGGAATTGAAGGCCCCCGTCGTCATCGGCCGCGATCATCTCGACAGCGGCTCGGTCGCCTCCCCCAATCGCGAGACCGAAGCGATGATGGACGGGTCGGATGCGGTCAGCGACTGGCCGCTGCTCAATGCGCTGCTCAACACCGCATCGGGTGCGACCTGGGTATCGCTGCACCATGGCGGCGGCGTCGGCATGGGCTATAGCCAGCATAGCGGCATGGTGATCGTTGCCGACGGCACGGCGGAAGCGGCCGCGCGGCTGGAGCGGGTATTGTGGAACGACCCGGCGACCGGCGTGATGCGCCATGCCGATGCGGGCTACGAGATCGCGCGCGACTGCGCCCGCGAAAAAGGTCTGGACCTGCCGGGGATATCGGGCTGAGCCACCGGCTCAGCCCCGATCAGGCGAGTTTGCCGGCCAGCATCTGCAGCGAGGCCGCATAATAGTCGGTCGACAGGCCTGCCGGTTGCGGCAGGCCCATGATCTTGCCGGCAATCGCCATGCCGCCCGCCGACAGCGCATAGGGCGCGACCTCCCCGGACTGGACATCGACCCAGGCCGGGATCGGCTGTTGCCGGGTCGCATAGCCTTGCCAATAATCCCGGATCGGCTTCAGCAATGCCGCTCGGCGCCCGGCCTGGGCATAGAGCGGTACACGGATCGCATCGAATCCGAAGCGTGCCGGCTTGCCGGCCGCGGGTACCACCGTATCGCGGCCAGTGACATCGACCCAGTCGGTCGGCAGCTTGAGCGGGCCGAACTGGGCGGCTGCCATCAGCGCTTCGCTGTCGCTGATGATCCGCCCCCAGGCCACCTCGCCGTCCAGGCGGCGGAAGGCATCGAGCGCGGGCCAGACGAAATAGGAGGGGTTGAGCGTTACCGCCTCTGGCGTGACGAAGCCCTGCAGGCCGGGCAACAGCAATTTGCGCCCATGGCGTTCCAGCACCAGATGCTGGCGGATGGCGGCGCGGATCTCCGCCGAACGGGTGGCATAACGCCCCTCGCCCCAGCTTTTCGCGGCTTCGGCGAGCGCCCAGGCAATGAACAGGTCACCATCGGTCGCATTATTGGTGTCTGCCACCGGATTGGGCTGCCGGGGATCATAGCGCCAGGCGTAAAGCGCCATGTCGGGCCGGACCAGATTAGTATCGGTCCAGTTCAGGATGGCGTCGAACGCTTCCCGGTCGTCATTCCATAGCGCCAGACCCAGGCCATAACCCTGCCCCTCGCTATGGCTGACGCCACCATTGCCATTGTCGACGATCCGACCCGATGGATCGAGAAAGGCCGCCTTGAACCGGGCCCAGTCGCCGTTGGTCACGCCACTGCCCCGCGGCTGACGCGCCTTGGCGCAGGCTGCCGTGAAAACCAGTCCCATCCCCACCAGCAACGCACGCCGGTCAACGCCCATGGCGCAATTCCATCACGCCGTCGCGCCATTGCAGCACGGATGTATGCAGATCCGCGCCGCCGCCCAGCGCCCGGAACCAGGCGTCATAGGCGCCGCGCAGCAGCGGCGGCGCCATGTCCGTCCAGCGGCCATCGACATCGCCCTGGAGCGTTTCGGGCAAGCCGACATGCTGGATCATGATGGCATCGTCCGTCATCCGCAATTGCGCCTCCCCCCAGCCCAACGTCCGCCACAGCCGGTTGATCCGCGCCATCAGCGCATCGCCGTCCGAAATGTCGGTGACCTGCTGCAGCGACGCGATGCGCCGACCGACCGCGCCGAAGAAAGCGTCCGCCTGGCCGCGGGTCGCGGTGCCGAACACCTCACTGCCGATCATCGCGGTCAGCAGCGACAGCCCGTCCATCGTCCATTGATCGGTTTCTGCCGGCTGATATTCCACGGCTTCCCGGATCATCAATTGCCTCCCAGAGACTGTTTGATCCCAATCAGCGACTTGAACTCGTCATAGCTGCCGAAGGTGTTGATGCTCATCTCACCGCCGACCCGCGTGCTGGGACTGACACGATAATAGATCGAGCCGTCCGCCGAAAGGGCAAAGCCGGTCTTGCTCAGACTGTCATAATAGGACCGAACATCGCTGTTCTGGGCCTTGAGCCCGTCGAGCACCGCCTGCGCGGCCGGATCGTTCGGGTAGACGTTGACCTGGTCCTGGCTGTAGCTCTGATAGCCCGGCGCCACGCCAGCCTTCACCTCCAGCAGGTCCGACGCATAGGCATAACGCACCGGCAGGCTGATGCTGAAGAAGCTCTGCGGGCTGAAATAGCCGCCAAAGCCATAGGTGAAGTAGTTCTGATTATTGTCGAAATCCTGATAATTCACGTTGATGCCGCCGGTGATAGAAGACCGATCTCCGCGATAGAAGGGCAGGTAGCCGCCGACATTGGCCTGGAAGCCATGGTTCCTGCGGACGTCATGCCCGGCATATTTATAATAGGACAGGTCGCCATAGACCCCGGCACCGTCCTGATCATAGGAGAAGGATGCACCGCCGCCGGTCCGCATCACCTGCCCCCACATGGCCCCGGTCACGGGATCGCGTGTGCCAGCATAGGACAGGACACTGTCGGTCACCGGCTTGCGTTCGAACCAGGCGCGGGCCGTTGCATAGGGCGAGAAGCGCGGGCTTATCGCCGCATGCCAGGTCACGTCGCTATCCTCGAAGCCGAGCGGCGTCGTGCCAACCTCCAGCTTCAACAGCGGCGTCTCATAGGCGGCAGACAGCGCCACGCCGGATGCATGCTGGGTGTCCGCCTGCACCAGCGCGGACACCTCCTGATCGACGATCCCCTGCGCTTCCGGCGTTGCGTTACGACCGAAGCGGGCAAGGCCCGATCCGCTGGGCCGGCCGGCATCCAGCACCACGGCTTCCGCCCTGGCTTTGATCCGGCCATTGCCAAGGCTGGTGGAAACTTCGGCCGATCCGGTCAGTTCCTTAAGCTCGCTCAGGCCAGTTTCGCCCGATCGTTCACGATAGCCGGTGCGCAATTCGGCGCGCGGGCCACTGTCGCGGGTCAGGGTGCGGATCTCGGTCTGGATGCGATCCATCACCGGATCTCCACTGGCCATCATCGATCCACCAGGCGCCGGCGCGGGCAAGCCAGCGGCCGGATAACCGCCCGGAATCGGCGCAGACTGGGCCACGACCGCCGGCGGAAAGCCGCCGCTTTCGCTGCTTTGAGGGAAAGGCGCGAACGCCATATTGCCAGAAGACGGCGGCGCCTGGCCGCCCAGTCGTGCACCTGACCCCAGCGCGAACGGATTGACCGACGCCGGTGCGGCTGCGGCCGACTGGTTGCGGAACGGGTTGTTGCCCTGCATCGTCGCGGCGAACGGATTGCTGGCGGTAACATTGCCTGCGCCGCTCTGCGCGGCATAGACTTCCTTCGCGCGCTTGAGGTAGCGCAGCGCGGCGCCCTCGTCGCCCCGGGCCTGCTCCATCCGCGCCGCGGCCATGTAGATCTGATAATCATTGGGCGACTGTTGCAAGGCGCGTTCGATCGTCGCGCGCGCCAGATCCTTGTCGCCGGCAGCGCCCGCCGTCTCGATCAGGCCCATCAGCGCACCCTTGTCATTGGGTGATTGGGCCAGAACCAGTTGATAGGTCTGTGCCGCCTGGGCCGGCATGCCGCCCGACTGATAGAGCCGGGCCAGCGCCGCCATCACTTCCTGATTGCCCGGCGCGGCGTTCCACGCGCTTTGCAGCAGGTCGAAGGCCTGGGCGTTCTGGCCGGCCAGACGCAGCCGATCGGCCTGCGACGCAGCCATGATACCGTTCATGCGTGCGACGACGCGCTGGCCGTCGGGCGTATTGCCCGCCAGTTGCGCGGCGCGCTGCACCGCGCTGGTGGCAAAGGCATCGCGCCCGGTCTTGGCCAGCACCCGCACGATCGGTTCATAGCCGGCCGGGTCGGTGATGGTCCCGGCGGTCAGCGCCTGCTGCGCCAGTTGCGCGGCCCCCTCCCGGTCACCCAGTTCGAACATCGCATCCGCAACCGCGGCCTGCTTGGTCGGATCAATACCCGGCGTCGCGGCCAACTGGCGCAGCGCCATCAGCGCATCGGCCTGCCGCCCCTGCGCGGCCATCGCCTTGGCCCGCTCGATCGCACCATCCACCTTCAGGCCGACGGCGAAATTGCGCATCTGTTCGGTGCGCTGCATTTCGGGAATGCGCGCCATCAGCGTATCGGCTGCCGACGCCCGCCCGCGATCCGCATTGAGCAGCGCAGCGGCATAGAGCCAGTCCGGGTCGCTCGACGATCCCAGCGAGTTGATCAGTGATTCCGCTTCGGGCAGGCGCTGGCGCTGGATCAGATAACGGGCGAACTCATAACGGATCCACGGATCTTGCTGGTCCAGCAACAGACCGGAATGAAATTCCTGTTCGGCCGTGACGTCATCGCCGCGGGCGGCGGCGGCACGGGCGCGATCGCGCGCCGCCCGGCTCGCCAGGCGACCATCGGACTGCTTGGCCCCCTCATTTGCCTGACGGTAGAGGTCTGCCGCATCGGCATAACGCCCCTGCCGCTCATAGATATCGGCCAGCAATTCGAGCGCCGGGCCACGCTGCGGATAGCCGGACCGGACCAGTGCCTCGGCATCGGCCTGCGCTTCGCCAAGCCGCCCCTGCGCCAGCGCCGCGCGCGCATCGGCCAACCCGCCAAAGAAACGGGCGGAGGCCAGCGCCTGCGCCCATTGGGCCGCCGAACCACGCTGCGACGCCTGATCGAGCAGGTCACGCGCTTCGCCAAAGCGCCCCTGGCGCAAGCGCACCAGGCCAAGACCACCCAGTGCGTCGGCGTCGTTGCGATTGGCCGCCACGGCGCGCTCGAACGCGCGCTCGGCACCATCCAGATCATTGGCGTCGAGCGCCTTGAAACCGCTCGCGCGCGATGCGCCACCGCCAACATTGCCGCTCGGGCGCGCGCTCTGCGTCCGATTTGCCGCCGACGGGGCCGCAGCCGGCGTGGGCGTCGGGCGTGGCGTCGCTTCGGCGCGCCGGGCCGGCGCGGGCGTGGGCTTCGGTGCCGACTGTGCCTTGGGTGCTGGCCCGGCCATCCCCTTGCGCGCTTCGGCATTATTTGGATCAAGCGCCAGCGCCCGGCGATAGGCCTGGTTCGCCAAATCCTGCCGCCCCTTGGACTGCCAGTAGCGGCCCTGTTGAATCAGGGGTGCGACGCCGGGCACTTCGGCCAGCGCCGGCATCGGCGCCATGCCGGCCAGCGCCAGCACAGCGCAGGTGATGCGCAGACGCAGGGTCCGGCTCATGCCTCGTCCTCCTTGCTCAGGCGGCGACGCTGCTGCCGGCCGAGATAGAGATAGAGCGGCCCGGCGAGGATCAGCGCCGCGAGCAGGCCGCATGCCGCCATCAGCAGCGGACGCTGGCTCAGCCAGAAGGCGGCCTTCATCCAGAAGGGCAGATAGCCGACCCAATAGCCCGGCCCGACGGCGAAGCTGCTCATCCCGTCGCCGCTGGTGACGGCCAGATCGCCCTGGATCTGGGCGTTTATCTTTGCATCGGCCATGCCGCCGACCAGATCCGGCAATCCGCGCGGGTCATCGGCGAGCAAGGCGACGACGCTTCGGCCGCCCTCGAACGGAGATTCGAAGCCGACGATGCCGGCGAAACCACTGGCAGAGGTGACAAATTCCTGCGCATCGCCATCGCCCGACCGATCGAACGGCGAGAAGAAGGCGAAGATGCGTTGAACCGGGCTCATCTCCATGACCCGCAGCCGGCCATTTTCATAGCGGACCGGCGCGCCGGCGAAGAGCTGTTCGGAGCCGGCAACACTGCTCCCGCCGATGACGATGATGTCACGCCCCTGCAGCCGCTCGCCATCAACAGTGTTGGCGACGACCACCCCGGTGACCGGCGCACCGGTGGAATCGCCCATCCGGCCCATCAGCACCAGGAAGGCTTCGACCGCACCGACCGAAGGCTGACCGCCCATCAGCACCGTCGTTTCCGAGAGGTCTGGGCGAATGGTGAAGGGATAGCCCGCACCGGCAAAGGTCGCGAGATCGGGCATGTGCAACGCATGATAGGCGCGGCTGAGGTCGATGCTGCTGGTCGGACGCACGCTCACCCGGACATTGTCGGGCAGCGTGCCTTCACACTTCTTCTTGTCGGCGATGATCAGATTATAGTCGAAGATCAGCTCGTTCTGGCCAAACAGATTATAGCGCGGCAGCACGATCGAGGCGCTGGAATCGTTGGACGATGCCCCCTGCGCCCCGAACAGGCTGTCCCACCAGCCCGCGCCGGCCAGCGGCAAGCTACGCAGATACTGGCTGTTGATCGATACGTCGAGGCGAGAGGCACGACGATCCAGCCATTTGGCTGCCGGATAGCGATAGCGCAGGTCCAGGCGACCGCCCTGGCGCGGCCAGAAGAACAGATCGGGCGCGACCCGGAAGCGGGCGGACAGCGGCCCGGGCGGCAGGCCCATGCCCTGTAGCGCATTGGCATCCATGATCTCGCCCAGTTGCACCGGACGATCGGTGCGCAGCCAGCGCGGCGCGGCATAGCGCGCATAGGTCGGGATGCGGACCCCCTCGAAATTCATCCGCGCGCCGCTCATCACGCCGCGTCCGCTGGCGATCGCCGCGGCGGCCAGTTTCAATTCGCTGGCGTTGCGGCCCATGACCACCAGCAATTCGCCGAACGGATCACGCGGATTGCGGATGACCGTGGCGCTCGGCCCGGTGATCGACAGGTTGAGGCCGGCGATCGGGCGATCGGGCGTCGCGAACAGGATCGCGTTGCCGGTCGGGATTTGGTTGTAGACCGGCTTGAACGAGAAACCGCGATAGCTCGCTTGCGCGCCCAGCCACGAAGCCAGGCTGGCGGCCGCCTCAAGCTCCCCTGCGCGCGGTGCACCGGCAAAGACGAAGGGCAGGCGCAGCGGCAGATTATCGTGCCGGTCGAAGAACGGCCCGGGCAGTCGGCCAAGGTCCGGCGCCATCGGCAGGGTCTGGACCGTCAGGTCGAACCAGGAGCGCACATTGCTGATATTGGCCCAGAGCGAACTGTGGAACGGATCCTCGCAATCGCGGGCATAATGGCCGACCAGGCGCAGGTTCAGCTGGTTGTCACCCGGCAGGAACAGGGCCGGATTGACCGGAATGGTCAGGTTCTGACCACCGGACTCGCCCGGGTTCAGGCGAATCGTCCGCACCACTTCGCCATTCAGCAGCACAACCATCTGGCTGAGATCACCCAGCATGGCCGGCGACCAGGCGAAATTGAGCGTCAGGCTGCTGTCAGTCACCACCTCGTTCCGGCGCAGGCCAAAAGGAATGCCGATTTCGCCGCGCGTGCCGGCCAGGCGGATCGGCATCTTGACCTGCAGGTCGCGGAAGCTCAGCCGTTGCTTCTGCACGCCCGCCGTCGTGGCGGGGGCGAGCGTTGCGGCCGGAACCGCCGCGCCTTGCGCGAAAGCGCGCTCACTACCAGCGATCGTCAGGCCAGCCATTGCCGCAAGTCCAAGCAGCGCGACGGCCGCCTGCTTTGCGGCGGCAGCGAGACGCACCGCCTTCTTCTGCTTGCGGCGCTCGGTGCGGTTGAGCCGGAACAGGCGCTTCAGGGTCATATAGTCGACCACGATGATATCCCAGAGAGAGTGCAGGGCCGAAACCGGTTTGCGGGGTGCGACGGGCTGCCAGGCATCGGCCCGGCCCATCACCGCGCGGACGAGATGGCGCGAAGAGATCATGTCCAGTTCCTGGAAGCGCAGATTGACTTCGCCCCGATCGAACCGGACCATTTCGACCGGTATCGTCAGCTTCTCGTCGCCCATCGGCAGCGACATGTGCGACACGCGGCGATCCCGCAGCGGGAAGTCAGGCGGCACGGCAATCGCGGCGCCCCCCATGGATATGTCGATCGTCGTCGCGTCGATCACATAGCCGTCGGCCATGTAGAGTGTGACCGGCAATTCGGTGACGATGCGGATATATTCGCGCGCCTGCCGTGTCTCGCGCGCGACCGAGACGGCAGCGATCAGAATGATCAGGCTGAACACGGCCCAAACGACGTTCAGCACCAGCGTATCGGTCTGGATGTTGAACAGATGGGGGAAGAAGACCCGCTTCACGATCGCCAACCCGATGCCGAAGAGGATGAGGCCGATGCAGATCAGGTGCGGGCGGACCGTCGACAGGTCGAAATAGGTCCGGTCGAGCAGGCTGCCCTTGTCCGTCACGTTGAACTTGCCCTTGCGCGGCTGGAAGAAGGTCATGACCGTCGGCCGCGCGAGGTGGAAGGCCAGGATCGTCTCGTAGATTTCGCCCCAGAAAGGCCGGCGATCGCCGCCCTGCGTATTGGCCGACGAGGTCATCGAACAGACCAGGTGCGGCAGCGCATAGGCAAAGATCAGCGAGGCCGAGGCATGGATGATGTTCTGGCCGAAGATCAGATAGGCGAGCGGACTGGTCAGGAACACGATCCGCGGCAGCGGAAACTGGAAATGCAACATCGCGTTCAGGTAACAGAGCCGCTGTTGCCAATTGAGGCCGCGCCCGAACAACGGATTGTCGATGCGCAAAATCTGGGTCATGCCACGCGCCCAACGGATGCGCTGGCCGATATGCAGCACCAGTCGCTCGGTTGCGAGACCAGCGGACAGGCGCGCACCGATATAGGCGGTGTTCCAGCCCATACGCTGCAGCTTCAATGCGGTATGCGCATCCTCGGTCACCGTCTCGCCGGCAAAGCCGTTGGTCTGGGCCAGCGCATCGCGGCGGATGACGGCACAGGAGCCGCAGAAGAAAGTCGCGTTCCACAAGTCGTTACCCGACTGGACCGCACCATAGAAAAGATCGCCCTCACCCGGCAGGTCGCGCACCGTGCCCAGATTGCGCTGAGCGGGGTCGGGGGAATAGAAATGGTGCGGCGTCTGCATCAACGCCAGCTTGGGATCCTGCTGGAACCAGCCGACGGTCATCTGCAGGAAGGCGCGGGTCGGCACATGGTCGCAATCGAAGATGGCGATCAGTTCGCCATTGGTCTTCTTCATCGCAGCGTTGAGATTGCCGGCCTTGGCGTGCAGATTGTCGCCTCGGGTCAGGTAGCCGCAGCCCGCCTGACGCGCGAACGCCTGGAATTCCGGCCGGCGGCCGTCATCCAGGATGAAGACGCGAAAGCGATCGGCCGGGTAGTCCATGTCCATCGCCGCGAAGACGGTGTTGCGGACGATCTCCAGGCTTTCATTATAGGTCGGGACATACACGTCGACGCTGGGCCACTGGTCGGGTTCGCCTTCGATCTCCACCACTTCGCGGTCGAGCGGCCAGCCGGTCTGCAGGAAACCCAGCACCAGGATCAACCAGGCATAGACTTCCGCCAGATACAGCCCCGATCCCAGCAAAAACTCCGCCAATGTGCCGAATTCCAGCGTTTCGGTGGTGCGCCAGAACATGTAGCGGGTCGACACGATCATCGACAGGATGGCGAGGACCAGCAAGGCGCGACGGCTGCGCATCCGCCCCAATATGGTCGCGCCAAAGATGGTGAGCGCCGCAAATATCCATTGCGCTTCCAAATCGAGCGGCACGGTGATCGCCAACAGCGCAAAGAGCGCAGCGACGACCAGCAATAGATTGCCCAGGATCGCATGCCGGGATTTCACGACGCGGTCTCCTCCGGTGCCTCGACCAGGCCCGCAGCCTGCTCCACCGCTATAACCAGCTTGCGCAGATCATTCAGGGCGACGCTCGCCGGAGCGAAGCGCGCCAGCGGCTCGAACATAGCGCTGGCCTCGTTCACCGCTTCGTCGCGGCGAACTGTGCCCAACAGCTTGCTGCCCAGCAGTTCGCGCAGGAAGATATGGGTGTGTCGCGATAGGCGATGTGCATCGTCCAGATGGTTGAGCACAAAGCCCGTCTTCACCAGATCGATCGTCGCGGTGCCCGGCTCTACCTTCGGCAGGGCCGCCAATGATCCGGGCCGGGGATGCATGGGACAAATATGCAGGACCGCGTGTGGCAGCAGCATGTCCTTGGTCTCGCGATCACCCGCTGCGACATCGGCGATAAAGATTTTCTTGCGGGCGAAGGGAGAATGATCCGGCCGGTCCAGCAAATCCCGGAAAGCCGCATCGTGCTGCAGACCATAGGCCGAAAACAGGGCCACGCCGGACACGGCGATCTGTTCCGCACTGCCGTCGTTCAGTTCCGGCAGATTTTGCGCGGGAGTCAGGCCGAAATAGAGCTTGAGCGAGTCCTGATAGGTGAAATCGAGCGCGCTGACATCATGGCCGCGCTGGGCCAGATGGATCGCAAGCTGGGCCGCGATGAAGCTGGTGCCGACGCCGCCCTTGGGCGAATGACAAAGGATTAGCGGCATCAATAGTCTCGCTTGTTCGGATCGTTCGACAGATGGCCCAGGAAATCTCGAAGGTTACCGCGTTCCGCAGCGGGCGGCGGAGCGTCCTGATAGGCATCGAACATGCTGGTCACGGTGGCGCTGGGGCTGCGCATCGCAGGTTGCTCGGGCTCGGCCCGACGCACTGCTAGGACAGCCTCGGCCTCACGCGCTTCCAGCTTGGACAGGGGGCGGCCGACAACGCGCGGATCGGTGAGAAGGGCCTCGAAAATCGGCCACAATTCCATATCCGCAAAACTGTCCGCGAACTCGCGATAACGAAAATCCCGGCGCCCCAGCCGGGCCAAAAGGCTTTCTGCGTCGGAGCGCATGGCCCTGTTCTCCCTGATATCCAAGGAAAACCTAGAGTAAAATGGTTAACAAAATCTTTAGAAATTCGAAGAAGTTGCGGCATTGCGGGCGCTACGTGCGACGTACCGTTCGTCGCACGTAGCCAAATCCCTTTTTGCTTCAACATCTTGGCGATGCAGGGCGATCAAACCACGCCGCATGACCGGCGCCGCCTATTTGCGCGGCAATGCAACTTCCGCCTTGGCCGTCGCCAAAGTCGTACCCAACTGATTGATCATCCGGCAATCGATCTGCACGACGTCGCGACCATCTTCGTCCACGAACTTGTCGATGACCGTACCGGTCATGATCGTGATATCGCCGGTAAAGGCCGGTCCGCGATAGGAGGCGACCGAATGGGTCACCATCCCCCACTCGCCCGCCCAGCCCGCCAGATAATCAACGATCCAGGCACCCATCGACGCGCCATAGCCATAGGCGCGCGGCATGCCGATGAACCGCGCCCAGCGCGGGAAGAGATGCCCACGCGACGGACCGAAATAGGCGCCATCGGTCAGTTCGGGATTGATCCGCTCCATCACCGGGTCATTTTCATGGCCCGCCATTTCCTTGACGAAGCCCAGAGCTTCCATGTCCAGGTCCGTCCGACGATGGGTGCCGCCCCAGATGGTGAAGAGATAGGCGCGCCATTCGGTGGTGAAGCTGGCAATGCTGTGCGGGCCGAACACGCGTTCAGGCAGCGCATCGCCGACCTGAATGTCGTCCCAGTAGCGCTTACCATGACCCAGGTCGTGCAGCATCTGCACCCAGTTGAACTTGCGATCCTGTATCTGTGCCAATTCCTCGTCGGTCCATACCGGATCCTCGGTGCCCTCGACCACGTCACTGGTCTTCTCGCGTCCAGCCTCGGCCAGATAGCGGATCGAGGTCGAGCGCTGCTTGGCGATCAGCTCGCCATTCTGGTTGTAATAATTATTGTCGCCGCGCTGGAAGCAGGTCGGCCCGGCGAACTTGGTGTCCTTTACCGTATAGTCGAACGGAATGCGCTCATTATGGACCAGGTCACCGCCCTGGATGCGCGGGCCATAGAACCACCATTCGTCGCCGCCGAACAACAGGTGCGAATTGGGGATGGCGCCGACGCAGGCCGGCCCCGCGCCATGGCCATCATCCATCGTCACGGCAAAGCTCTGCGGCGCAACCAACTTGCCCCAGCGCCCTTCGGCGGCATAGTCCGCATCATAGTGCAGCAGGTTGGGATAATGCATCGCCTGCGCCCAGCGGCGAATGTCATTATTGTGGATCGGCTCGCGCATCCGCGCGGGCTGCATCGGCTTGCCGAGATATTGGTCGATGTCCGAACAGTCGAAGACGGCAGTGCTCATGGTTCCCCTCCGAGGAAATATTTGTTCCTCCCTGCCATGGCGGAGCCACGCCCGGCGGCACAAGTCCGAGGCCAGTCGCAGCACGCTCGCCTTCCATGGAAAATACCTCGACAAACCGCAGAAAAGCGCGATTTTTCATCGTTTATCGCGATGCCGATGTTTACCCTGTGCCGCCCGGCGCTTGAACAGGGCGCCGATCGCGGCTAGTTTAACCGCTCAATTCACAGAAAATGAGACGTGCCGTGGATTTCACCCTGACCGCAATGCCGATCCGCACCGCTGCCAGGGAAATCCATATTCATGCCCGCCATATTCTGTTCCAATCTCGGCTGGACCACGCCTGACGGCCAGTCCGTCCTTTCCGGTCTAGACCTTCGTTTTCAGAGCGAACGCACCGCCCTTGTCGGCCGCAACGGCGTCGGCAAGACGACCCTGCTGCGCCTGATCGCCGGCGATCTCACCCCCAGCAGCGGCAGCATCACCGTGCAGGGTCGGATCGCCCGTCTGCGCCAGGCCGTGCAGTTCGGCGAGGATGAGCGCATTGCTGATCTGTGGGGCGTCGCCGATGCCATCGCCCTGCTCCGCCTTGCCGAAAGTGGCGATGCCACCGCCGAGCAACTGGCCGATGCCGACTGGACGCTCGAAAGCCGGATCGACGCCGCGCTGGAGCGGGTCGGGCTCGATGCCGGGCCGGATACCCGGCTTTGCACCCTGTCGGGCGGCCAGCGCACCCGCGCCGCGCTTGCCGGCGCGATCCTCGACGCGCCCGATTTCCTGCTGCTCGACGAACCGACCAACAATCTCGACCGGGCCGGGCGCGCGGCCGTTGCCGAACTGATCGATGGCTGGCGCGCCGGGCTGATCCTGGTCAGCCATGATCGCGAACTGCTGGAAAGGGTCGACGCGATCGTCGAACTCACCAGCCTTGGCGCGCAACGCTATGGCGGCAACTGGTCCCATTATCGCGAGCGCAAGGCGGTCGAACTTTCCGCCGCCGCCCATGATCTCGACATCGCGGAACGACAGGTGAAGCAGGCCGCGCGCAAGGCCCAGGTCGCGACCGAGCGCCAGCAGCGACGCGACGCTGCCGGCTCCCGCAAAGGCGCGCGCGGTGACATGCCCCACATCCTGATCGGCGCACGCAAGAACCAGGCGGAAGCCTCCTCCGCTGCCGGTTGCCATGTCGCGGAGCGGCTGCGCGCCGAGGCGGAGGATCAGGCGCAGGCCGCGCGCAGCCGGGTAGAGATATTGGAACCGATCCGCATCGCCCTGCCCTCGACCGGCCTTGCGCCGGATCGGGTCGTGCTGCGCCTCGCCGATGTCAGCGTCGGCCATGATCCCGCCACACCCTTGCTGGAGCATGTCGAGCTACTGGTCGAAGGCCCGGAGCGTATCGCCATCACCGGCCCCAATGGATCGGGAAAGACCAGCCTGCTTGCGACCATGGCCGGCACACTGCCTCCGCTGGCCGGGCGGATCGACCGGCCGGTGCGCCATGCCGTGCTCGACCAGACCGCCGCACTGCTCGATCCCGCGCTGTCGATCGCGGACAATCTCGCCCGGCTGCATCCCGAACTGGACGAAAATGGCCGTCGCGCCCTGCTCGCCCATTTCCGCTTTCGGGGCGATGCCGCGCTACAGCGCGTCGGGAGCCTCAGCGGCGGGCAGATGCTGCGCGCGGGCCTCGCCTGCGTGCTGGGCAGCGCGCCGCCGCCGCTGCTGATCCTCGACGAGCCGACCAACCATCTCGACCTCGAAGCGATCGAGGCGGTGGAGGCCGGGCTGCGCGGCTATGACGGCGCCCTGCTGGTCGTCAGCCATGACGAGCGCTTTCTCGACGCGATCGGCATCAGCCGGCGAATTGCGCTGGGTTAGGCTGCCCGAAGCGCCTCCGCCAGCGGCCCTGCCTGTTCACCCAGGATCAGGTGCAGCCAGCCACCGGCCGATGCCGGCAAGACCCAGGCCTTGACCCCGGCGCCCTGCAACGCCGCCGCGTCCACGGCAGCGGGGCGATCGACGCGCACCAACAGGCGCGTGTCGCGCTGCTCAACGGTGCGCACCCCCGCGCCCTTGAGCAGCGCCACCAGATCGGACGTGCCGACCCCAGGCGCGGGATCATGCCCGGCCAGCGCGCTGCGGATCTCCGCCGCAACCTGATCGGCGATCGGCCCCAGAACGACCTGGAAGCCGCCATCGCGCAGGCGGACGATGCCCCGTGCGCCCAGCGCCCGCAACCGCGCCTCATCCGCGATTATGCTATCGCCGAGCACCAGACGCAGCCGGGTGGTGCAGGCATCGACCGAACGGACATTGGCCTTCCCGCCCAGCGCCGCCACCATCGCGGGGCCACGCGCACCGACTACGTTCGGCATGTCCGCCGCGGCGGCGGGTTCATCCTCGCGCCCCGGCGTCTTCAGGTTGAAGCGGCGGATGCACCAACTGAAGGTGGCATAATAGACAGCGAAATAGACAATGCCGATCGGGATCAGCATCAGTGGTTTGGTCGCCAGCCCATAGTTCATCAGATAATCGAACAGACCGGCGGAAAAGCCGAAGCCCAGCTTCACGCCCAGCGCGTCCATGACGACCATCGACAGGCCGGTCAGCACCGCATGGACGACATAGAGGATCGGCGCGAGGAAGATGAAGCTGAACTCGATCGGCTCGGTCACGCCGGTGAGGAAGGAAGTGAGCGCGAGGCTGAGCAGCAGGCCGCCGACGCGCTTGCGCCGATCGGGCAAGGCGGTGCGATACATGGCGAGGCAGGCGGCGGGCAGGCCGAACATCATCACCGGGAAGAAGCCCGACATGAAACCACCAGCGGTCGGATCGCCCGCGAAGAAGCGCTTGATATCGCCGGTCGCGCCATGGAAATCGCCGAGCAGGAACCAGGCGACATTGTTGATGATATGGTGCAGCCCGGTAATCAGCAGCAGGCGGTTGAGTAGGCCATAGACGAACAGGCCGAGCGGCCCGGCAGCCACCACCCATTGGCTGAGGCGATCGATCCCGGCCTCGATCCAGGGGAAGCCAAGGCCGAACATCAGCGCGCCGAACAGGCCGGCCAGCCCCGCGACGATCGGCACGAAGCGCCGCCCCGCGAAGAAGGCCAGATAATCGGGCAGCTTGATGTCGGAAAAGCGGTTGTAGAGCAGCCCGGCGACGATGCCGGAGAGGATACCGGCGGGCACGGAGACCTTGGCGATTTCCTTGGCGCACCAGGCGGCCTGCGCCGCCTCCGCCACGTCGGGTGGCAGGACCAGCAGCACCTTTGCACCTTCGGTCGTCACCAGGTAGGCGATCACGCCGGCGAGGCTCGCCGCGCCATGATTTTCGCGGGCCAGGCCCACGGCGACACCGGCGGCGAAGAGCAGGCCGAGATTGGAAAAGATCGCGTCGCCCGCCGCCGCGACGAAGGGAATGGCGAGCATGTCGGGCTGGCCAAGGCGCAGCAGCAGCGCGGCGATCGGCAACACCGCGATCGGCAGCATCAGCGCCCGGCCAAGCGGCTGCAGCCGGGCCAGCAGGGTGGCGGGACGAAAGCTCATGCCAGGACTCCTTGGGCCATCGCACGCACGGCGGCGGCGCTTTCGGCGGCGCAGGCGCGCTCCGCCAGGTCGATGCAGCGGCCCCTGTCGAGGGTGCGCACCACCGCCTTCAGTCGGGCGATGGCGGCCGGGGTGGCGGACAATTCGGTGATGCCCAGGCCGATCAGGATCGGCGCGGCGAGCGGATCGGAGGCAAGCCCCCCACAAACGCCGGCCCAGCGGCCATGGCGCTGCGCCCCGCGCCCGACCTCGCGGATCAAACGCAGCACGGCGGGATGCAACGCATCGATCCGGTGCGACACCGCCGCGTTGCCGCGATCGACCGCCAGCGTATATTGGGTCAGGTCATTGGTGCCGACCGACAGGAAATCGGCCTCAACCGCCAGCATGTCGGCCAGCATCGCCGCCGCTGGCGTCTCGATCATCACGCCCAGCGGCACGGGCGCATCGATGCCCAGCGCTGCCTTCTCCGTGTCCAGCATCGCCTTGACCGCGCGATAGTCGGACAGGTCCACGATCATCGGCAGCATGATGCGGCACTGATCCGCCGGCACGGCGCGCAGGATCGCGCGCAACTGCACCTGCATCAGGTCCGGCCGGGCGAGGCTGAGGCGCACGCCGCGCAGGCCCAGCGCCGGATTTTCCTCAGCCGCCATCGGCAGATAGGGCACCGGCTTGTCGCCGCCAATGTCGAGCGTGCGCACGATCAGGGGCCGTTCGCCCAATGTCGTTGCGATACCGGAATAGATTTCCCGTTGTTCGGCCTCGTCCGGCGCCTCGGCCCGCTCCAGGAACAGGAATTCGGTGCGCAGCAGGCCGCAGCCCTCCGCCCCGGCCGCCACGGCGGCGGCGGCATCGGCCTGTGATCCCAGATTGGCGAAAATCTCGATCCGGGTGCCGTCGGCCATGCGGCAATCGGCATGCGCCTCCGCCCGGTCGCGGCTGCGTTGTTCGCGCGTCGCGGCGATCCGCTCGCTGACCTCCGACAATGTGTTTACGCCAGGATCGGCATCGATCCGCGCCCCGTCCGCATCGAGAATGACCGTCCGCCCTTCGGCGATGGCCAGCACATCCCGTCCGGCGGCGACCAGCATCGGGATGCCGGCCGACGCCGCGAGGATCGCGACATGGGAAGTGGGACCGCCGGCCGCCGTGCAGATTCCGGCCAGACGGTCCCTATCGAGCGCCAGGAACTGCGAGGGGAGCAGATCCTCGGCGATCAATATGCTTTGAGGGGGCAGCGCCGGCACCGCTCTGGCCTCGCTGCCGAGCAGCGCGGCGATCAACTGTCGCTCGATATCGATCAGGTCGGCGACACGTTCCATCAGCAGCGGATCGCCGGTCGCGCGGATCGCCTCGGCCGCCTGCGCGGTCGCCTGGCGCCAGGCAAAGGCTGCGCTGCGCCCGGCATCGATCTGGTGCCCGGCCGCCTCGGCCAGTTCCGGGTCGGCCAGCAGCGCACGATGCGCCGCCGCGATCTCGGCCGCCAGGCCATGGCCCGCCGACAAGTCGGCATCGACCGCCGCCATTGCCCGCGCCAGCGCCGCATGTTCGACCGCCCCGCCCTGTCCGTCGCGCGGCACATCGACATCGGCGACGCGCAGTTGCACCACCTGCCCGATCGCCAGCCCCGGCGCGGCCATCACCGGGCCATGCTGCGGCACGACCGGCGCTGGCGCAGGATGATCGGCCTTCGCCTCCTCGCCCAGGCCCGCTGCGATCAGCGCGACCAGTGCCTCGACCGCTGCGCGGGCATCGCTGCCCTCGCCCCGGATGATGATCTCATCGCCGCAGCGCACACCCAGGCCAAGCAGCGCGACCGTGCTGCGCGCATTGACGCTCTTGCCGTCCCGCACGATCGACACCGGCGCGACGAAGGTGCGCAGCAGGGCCGCGATCCGCGCCGCCGGACGGGCATGGATGCCATGGGGTGCATCCACCCGCACGACCCGTTGATGGCTGTCACCTTCGCCGTCACCTTTGACTGCCGCAGGTGCCAAGGCCGTGATCCGCGCAACGCCGTCCTGCCAGCCGACGAGCCGATCGAGCAGCTCCAGCGACAGCGCATAGCCCTCACCCGCCAACACCACCGGGGTGAGCAGCGCCTTCGCCCCCTCCGCCACGGCATCAAGATCGAAACCGATCAGCAAGTCTCCGACCGCAACGACATCGCCCGGCTTCACTTTTGGCGCGAAACCCTTGCCGCCCAGCGTCACCGTCTCCAGCCCGACATGGATCAGCAGTTCCGCGCCATTGGCGAGGCGCAGCGAGACCGAATGGCCGGTCGGCGCCACCGTCAGCACGGTCGCGTCGGCCGGGGCGCGGACTTCGCCTTCGATCGGGTCGATGGCAAAGCCCTCACCCATCATCCGCTCGGCAAAGACCGGATCGGGCACGCTTTCGATCGGTGCCAGCCAGCCCGTCAGGGGCGCGCGCAACGTCACGCTGGCCATCATCCCGCTCATGGGATCAGTTCCACCTGCTTGATCGCCCATAGGGGCTCAACATCCTTCGCCGTATAGGTGATGCACAATGTTTCCCTGCCGCTGCGCGGCGCGATCGGCGCGACCAGGCGGGTCACTTCCGGATTGCCGACCGCCGGCGCCAGCGGCAGCACGGCGATGCGCTCGCCCTCGCAACTGCCGGCGCGCACTTCAACTTCGCCCGCCGGGGTCGCCGGAGAGCGGAAATGGATAGCGTCGCGATCCTTGCCGATCTGGAAATTGAACGGCAACTGGCCGACATCGATGGCGATCCTGGACGCGCCACCGAGCGGGGCGTCGGCATAGAGCCAGCAGGGATCAAGGATATCGGTCAGGAAATGCGCCCGCTCGCCCTGCGCCGGCGCATCATCCTCCAACGAGAGCACCACCTTGTTGGCGCAGCTCGCCAATTGCTCGTCGGTGCGGCGGCGCAGGAACGACGCATCGAGGCCGATGTCGATCGCGCCGGGCATCATCCCGCCGCGCCAGGCGGTGCCGGCGCGCAGCCGGGTGCCCACCGGCAGGCTGAGGCCGTCCTTGTACACCGGCGCGCGCGGCGTCACAGCGCTGCCGTCCAGCGTATAATGGATCGGGAAGCCCGACTGGCTCTCCAGCGTCACCCGTGCCGTCTTGTCGCCCGGCGCATAGTCGGTCTTTGCCGTGACCGTCAGCGCGCTGATCGCGGGCTTAAGGCCCAGCGTCCCCATGCGCATCATCTGCGGCACCAGCCGGTCCATGAAGCTGGCGAAATCATGGCTCGCGACCGGCGACCAGCCGATTTCGGCCACGGCGCTGCCGCGCGGGAATTGCTGCCACTGGGCGCGCTCCTCGGTCCGCACATGTTCGGTGAAGAGATTGCCCTGCAGCCCCAGTATATGCTGCTGCTCGGCGGCGCTCAGACCTTCGGGTTCGGGATTGAAGTCATAGACGCGGCGCAGGTCCGAGAGATGGCCACGCCCCGGCGGTTCCAGCGGCCCGAAGCCCTGGCGATTGTCGAAATAGAGGATCGGCGCCGGGCTCAATATCGCGTCATGGCCGGACTTGGCGGCGGTCACCGCCCCCTCAATCCCGCGCCAGGAGGTGATGGTGGCGTGGGGCGAGGCGCCGCCTTCCAATATCTCGTCCCAGCCGATCGGCTTGCGGCCATGCCGGGTCAGGAAATCGTCGATGCGGTGCATGAACCAGCCCTGCATCGCATCTTCACTGCTGATGCCCAGCGCCTTCATCTTCGCCTGCATCGTCGGCGAGGATTTCCACTGGTCCTTCACCGCCTCGTCGCCGCCGATATGGATATAGGGCGACGGAAACAGCGCCATCACGTCGGTCAGTACATCTTCGAGGAAGCTGAAGGTCGCGTCATCGGCATTGTAGAGCCAGGGGAAGACGCCCCAGTCGGACTCCGTGCCCGGCGGGATCGGCACGCCCATGCCCAGCGCGGGATAGGCGCGGATCGCCGCCAGCGCATGGCCGGGCATCTCGATTTCCGGCACGATCATGACGCCGCGCGCGGCGGCATAGGCGACGATCTCGCGGATTTCGGCCTGGGTGTAGAAGCCGCCAACCTTGGGCAGCGGTGGCGCGCCGGGCGCTCCGGCGGGCACGCGCCAGGCGGAGACCTCCGTGAGGCGCGGATATTTGGGGATTTCGATGCGCCACCCCTGATCATCGACCAGATGCCAGTGCAGCCGGTTGAGCTTGTTGACCGCCATCCAGTCGATCAACTGGCGGACATAGGCGGGCGATTGGAAATGGCGGGCGCTGTCGAGCATCAGCCCACGCCACTGGAAGCGCGGCGCATCGGTGATCTTCATCGCCGCGACCGATACCGGGCCGGCCGCCTGATCCTGCGTCATCGCCTGCCACAGCGTCACCGCGCCGTAGAGCAGGCCAGCATCGTCGACAGCGGCGATTACTGCGCCCTTGTCCGTCACGTTCAATATGTAGGATTCCGCCGCGCCAGTCTTCGTACGACGGAAGGATATGGCATCGCCGCCATCATCGCCCGTCTCGATCCGGGGACGAAAGCCCCGGCTGCGCGCGACCAGGTCGGCGAACCGCTCGGCCGCGTTACGGGCCGCGGCATCACCGGCAGGCACCCGGACCGGGGTAACGGATGTAATCTGGAAATTACCCTGTCCCTCGCGCATCTGCGCGGGCACCGGCAACAGGCGGGGCAGTTCGGCGATGGCCGGGGCGGTGGCGATGCCGGACAGCATCAGCGACGCAAGCAGCGTCAGGCGGCGGGCACGGATCACGAAACAGGCTCCCGAAAATAGCGTGCCCCTGCCACGCCGCGCAGGTGCGACAAGGGACGTGCGGCGGGCGGACGCTGTTGCGTTCCGTCCCGCCGTCTTCAAGTCATGCGCCTTCTGACAGGCGAGGCAATCAATAGTTGAAGTTCACCGTCGCCAGGAACTTGCGGCCCGAGCGATAGACGCCGCGCGGCAGTGCCGTGGTGTTGGCATAGGCATAATATTCCGCGTCGGTCAGGTTCATACCCGACAGGGTGATGCCGATCTGCGGCGTGACATTATAGGTCGCCGATACATCCAGATTGTCGGAGTCCCGCACGAACATATTGTCGCCACGGTCGATGCCGGTGAAATATTTCGACCGCCAAGTGTAGGTGGCGCGCAGCGCGACCGGGCCGCTTTCGAAGAAGGGGCTGATGCTGGCCTGATGCTTGGAATTATAGGGCAGCGCCTGGCCGCCTTCACCCGAACCGTCGGAATAGGTATAGTTGGCCAAGATACCGAAGCCATAGGGCAGGTTCTGCTGATAGGCGACGGCAAAGCCCTTCACCTCGGCCGAACCGGCATTGTAGGGACGGCTGATCTGATAGGTCGTCACCCGGCCCTGCGACTGGTTGAAATAGCTCTCGGGCGCCGTCTTCTGCAGGATATAGTTGCTGATATCCTTGTAGAAGACTTCCGCCGACAGGATCGATCCCTGCTTGAAATACCATTCGACCGAGGCGTTGAGATTGCCCGACGTATAGGGTTTCAGATTGGGGTTGCCGCCACCGCCGGTCAGCACCGTGTCCGACAGCCAGAAATAATTGGTCATGTCGGCATAGTTGGGCCGCGACATCACCTTGGCGGCCGAAAAGCGGACGATCAGATCCTGCTGCGCGGTCCAGGCGATGTTCGCGCTGGGCAGCCAATTGTCATAGCTGCGCTTGGTCGTCTGCCAGGTCCAGTCGGCCGCGCTGTTGCAAGGCGCACCAGCGTTGCAGACATAGCCGGCGCTGTCGGTCTTGGTGTTCACATAGCGCACGCCGAAATTGCCGCGCAGCGTGCCGGTGTCGAAATTGGCCTGGGCATAGACCGCGTTGATATCTTCCTGGATGTTCCAGTTGCCGGCAGTGAACTCGGCCGCCGCGAAGATCGACGGTGTCGGCAGCGTCTGGCCTTCCAGATAGTCGACCATCGACGGGCCGCTGATGATGAAGCGGTCGGTCATCTGGTCGTTCACGCCGCTGAAGCCGCGCAGATAATTGCCCGCGACCGTCTTGGGATCGAACTGCGCCGCCGCGACGCCCAGACCATTGAGCGCGATGCCCGCATAGCGCTGGCCGGTCTCATGATGGCGATATTTATAGCCGATCTGGATGCGCTTCAACGCACCATCCAAATCGAAGCCGAGGTCGGCCTGGCCGTAACGCTCCTTGTCGCTGGTCGGCTTGGAGACCGTGTTGCCGCTCCAGCCCGGATCGGTCACAAAGGCATTGGGATTGCCCTGAACGTCGGTGGCATAGGTCAGCGAGCCGGGCGACTTGGGCGCGCCGCCGATATTCACGGTATAATCCGCCCAGTTCAGGAATTCGAGGAAGACCTGGCGCTTGGTGCCGCCGTCCGCGTCCGACAGGCCGCCTTCGACCGTCAGATCCCAGGTGCCGCCGTCCCAGCGCGCCTTGCCGCGATAGGTGTCCGACTTCATCTCCGCCTCGCGATACTGGACGTCCAGCACCGACAGCGCATTCTTGAAGGTCGCGCTGGTGACGATGCCGTTATTGACCTCCAGCCCGGTCAGCGCGCCCAGACTGTTCCAGGTATTGCCCTGGAAGGCATACATGGACTGGTTGAGGTTGTTGTAGGTGGCATCGATCTTGAGCCAACTGGCCTCCAGCGTCAGTTCGTCGACCGGCTTCCACTGGGCGGTGGCCGAATAGGTCAGGCGCTCACGGCCCTGTTCGAAATAGGATGTGCCAAAGGCGTTGGGGCTGATCGCATCCAGATTGTTGCTCAGCGTGGTGGCACATTCGCCGACGCAGCCATTGTCGCGCGAGTCCACCGGATTGTCGGCATTGCCGCCAGCCCACTGGTCGGCCTTCATCGTACCATAGGTTTCGACGCCGTCGCGGCGCAGCCGGTCCTTGGCGCGCTGGAACGAGGCGAGGATGCCGAACGTGCCTTCCTCATTATGCCAGCTGACCAGCGCCGATCCCTGGATGTCGCCCTTCTTCGAGCGGTCATTATAGAGATAGCCAAGCTGACCCGCCATGGTGAAGGGCTTCAACTCCAGCGGCTTGCGGGTCACGACATTGACCGTGCCGCCGATCGACCCTTCGTCGATGCGCGGTTCGGGCGACTTGTAGACGTCGACCCGGCCGACCAGTTGCGGCGCGAGCAGCGCATAGTTGAAGGTGCGGCCCGGCGAGTCGAGGATGAACCAGTCGGCCGATGCTACGGTCTGGCCGTCCAGCAGGGTGCGGTTGAGCGCCGGATCGGTGCCCAGGATCGACACCTTTTCGCCCTGGCCGAACTGGCGGTCGACGGTGACGCCCGGCACCAGCGTCAGCGCTTCGGCGACATTGGTATTGGGGAATTTGCCGACATCTTCGGCGGAAATGCTGTCGACGATCGCGTCGGCGTTCCGCTTGACGTCGATCGCCTTGGCGAGCGAGGCGCGATAGCCGGTGACGACGATATCGCTGGCATTTGCATCGGCGTCCGGCGGGGAAGCATCGCTTCCCTGCGCATGCGCGGCACCCGAAAACAGCGCGATGGCGCTGGCGGTGCCGACCAGAAAAGTCCGAATCCCCATATCTCACCCCTTATTTATATTTGATGCATGGCATCAATTGGGCGGACCAACTGCATACCAATAAGCAGACCATCCGCCGAAGTCATATCGCCGTCAAGAGGGATATTTTCAAAATTGTGACGGCATTTGAAATTTTTCACTGGCATATGGTATTTAATTGGTCTTAGTGTGCGAACAACACAGATGCTGGTGGAGACGAGATGCCGCTGCTTGCCGAACAGATTGGACCGCTCGACGCGCTGGGCGGTGGCCCGCTCTATCGCCGGCTCGAAGACGCGCTGCGCGAAGCGCTGCGCACCCAGCGACTGAAACCCAATGAAGCGCTGCCGCCCGAACGCGACCTGGCATCGGAGCTTTCGGTGTCCCGCATCACGCTGCGCAAGGCGCTGGATTCCCTGGTCGAGGAAGGACTGCTGGTGCGCAAGCAGGGTGCCGGCACCTTCGTCGCCAACCGGGTCGAGAAACAGTTCGCCAAGCTCTCCTCCTTTTCCGAGGATATGGCGGCGCGCGGCCGCACCGTGCGCAGCGAATGGCTGGGCCGCAGCGTCGGCGCGGTCACGCCCGACGACGCGCTGACGCTGGGGCTCAGCCCTGGTGCCGCCGTCTATCGCTTCAACCGCATCCGCTATGCCGACGATGTCGCGATGGCGCTTGAATATTCGACCATTCCCGGCTTCGGCCTCGACGGTGTCGATGTCGTCGGCGCCTCGCTCTATGCCGCCCTGGAAGCCGCCGGTAACCGTCCGGTCCGCGCCCTCCAGCGCCTGCGCGCCGTCCTGTTCAATGCCGAACAGGCCAAGCTGCTGGGGATCGAGGCAGGGGCGCCCGGCCTCTATATCGAACGGCGCGGCTTCCTGGACGATGGCCGCGTCATCGAAGCGACGCAAAGCTGGTACAGGGGCGATGCCTATGATTTCGTTGCCGAACTCGACATGCGCGCCTGACCGAAAAGATGCCTGATACGATGCTCAATCCGCAAGATACCCTGATGTTCGCCGAAGCCGCAGAGGCCGGCGCCGTCATCGCTCGCCAGTTCGCCGCCAATGCCGAAACGGTGAAGGTGCTGGCCGCCAGCCTGCGCGCCAATCCGCCGCGCGGCATCGTCACCTGCGCCCGTGGCAGTTCCGATCATGCGGCGACCTTCGCCAAATATCTGTTCGAAACGCGCCTGGGCCTGCTGACCACGTCGGCCGCGCCCTCGATCGCCTCGGTCTATGGCACGGCTCCGGCACTCGCCGACATGCTGGCCATCGCCATCTCGCAGTCGGGCAAGAGCCCCGACATCCTGGCCACGGTCGATGCTGCCAAAAGCGCGGGCGCAAGGACCGTCGCGATGGTCAATGTCGCCGACTCGCCGCTCGCCGGCCAGGTCGATACGCTGCTGCCGCTTCATGCCGGGCCGGAACGCAGTGTCGCCGCCACCAAATCCTATATCGCCTCGATCGCCAGCCTGCTGAACCTTGCCGCACACTGGAGCGAGGATACAGAATTGCTGGCGGCGCTGGAGCCTGCCCCTGCCCTGCTCGCCCAGGCCTGGGCCTGCGACTGGACGCCGCTCGTCGAACAGCTCGCAACGGCGCGCGGCCTTTACGTCATCGGCCGCGGCATCGGCTTCGGCATCGCGCAGGAAGCCGCGCTCAAATTCAAGGAAACCAGTGGCCTCCACGCCGAAGCGTTCAGCGCGGCCGAGGTCAAGCATGGCCCGATGGCGCTGGTCGGCCCCGATTTCCCGCTGCTGGTCTTCCGCCAGGCGGACGAGACTGCCGAAAGCGTCGATGAGTTGGTGCGCGAGGTCGTTGCGCGCGGCGGCCAGGTGCTGATCGCTGGCGAGGCCGTAGATGGCGCCATCCACCTGCCGGTTCCTGCCGCCCATCCGGCGATCGAACCGATGTTGCAGGTCCAGGCCTTCTACCGCGCGGTCAACGCGCTGTCGGTCCGGCGCGGCTTCAACCCGGACCAGCCCCCGCACCTTGCCAAGGTGACGGAGACCCTCTGATGCGTCACGCTCTGGTCAATGGGTCGATCCTGATCGACGGCCGCTTCCATGCCGGCAAGGCGTTGCTGATCGAGGGTGATCGCATCGCCGCGATCCTGCCCGACGCCGATGTCCCGGCCGATGTCGCGCGGCGCGACCTGGGCGGCGACCGGCTGGTGCCCGGCTTCATCGATAGCCAGGTCAATGGCGGCGGCGGCGTGCTGTTCAATGATGCCCCGACGGTCGAAGGCATCGCCGCGATCGGCGCCGCCCATCGTCGTTTCGGCACCACCGGCTTCCTGCCGACGCTCATCAGCGACGATCTCTCGGTCATCCGCCAGGCGGTCGCCGCCGTCGACGCCGCGATCGAGGCCGGCGTGCCCGGCGTGCTCGGCATCCATATCGAAGGCCCCTATCTCAACATCGAGCGCAAGGGCATTCATGATGGCGACAAGATCCGCCCGCTCGATGCCGAGGGGCTGGAGGTGCTGTCTTCGCTCAGGCGCGGCCGCACCCTGGTCACGCTGGCTCCAGAGCGGACCTCCCCCGACATGGTGCGCCAGCTTGTGGAGCACGGCGTGATCGTCGCAGCGGGCCACAGCAATGGGCGCTATGAGGACATGATCGGCGCGGTCGAGGCCGGCCTGTCCGGCGTCACTCACCTCTACAATGCCATGTCGTCGCTGGGATCGCGCAAGCCCGGCATCGTCGGCGCCGCGCTGGAGCAGGACGGCGTGACCTGCGGCATCATCGTCGACGGCCATCATGTCAGCGCCACCGCGCTCAAGATCGCCTTGCGCTGCAAGCCGGAAGGGACGTTGATGCTCGTCACCGACGCCATGCCCTCGGTCGGCTCCGACGCGGACGAGTTCATGCTCCAGGGCCGCCATATCCTGGTCCGCGACGGCGCCTGCACCGATGATGCCGGCACGCTCGCCGGCTCCAATCTCGACATGATCACCGCCGTCCACAACAGCGTCGCCATGCTGGACATCCCGATCGAACGCGCCATCGCCATGGCATCGGCCGCTCCGGCCGCCTTCCTGGGCCTCACCGCCGAAACCGGCCGCATCGCGCCGGGCCTGCGCGCCGACCTGTTGCAACTCGACGCCCAGGGCGCCGTCGCGCGCAGTTGGATCGGCGACAGCTATTAGGTGTTTGATCCCACGGTTTGATGGTGCGATCCTTTCATTGGAATGGAAGGAAGCTTTATGGGACAGGTTCGTCACGGGAGCGCCGTCAGTTTGACATAGCGCAGCTTCTTCAACTCCCGCCCCACGGTCGTTTCCGTCAGGGACACCCCGAACTCATCATGGAGCCACCGCGTCAGGTCGATCAGTCTCCAACGCACAACTCCATGGATCGCCGGGATTGGGCCGCTTTCAACGATCTCCGCAAGAGCCTGGCGCTGGGCATCGCTCAACAACGGGGGCTTGCCCGGTGCCTTACCATTAAGGAGCCCGTCAGGACCTCGATCATTGAACCGCACCACCCAGTCG
>Ga0160502_100270_pt1 | contig 50873 bp, 50 predicted proteins | sample DIDnMG_14_FD_108237 | JGI IMG/M metagenome (GOLD analysis project Ga0160502, IMG submission 108237) | Enriched soil microbial communities from UW Madison campus, WI, USA - DID2933_E24_Xylan MG | ecosystem: Environmental > Terrestrial > Soil > Unclassified | place: USA: Madison, Wisconsin... | reverse complement strand
TCTTACTGCTTCTTCTTTAAATGCTTTGTCGTACCGATTCATGGTCTCCCGTCCCCTCGTTAACTTTCATTTTATTTCATACGAGGGTGTTTTTCGACTGCATTTTTATCGTAGCACTCCATAATTCCTTAGCTACTGCAATATGCCATGCTCTGTGTGGCAGGGGACACAGTCGACCCTGTTTCTAGCCTCCCCGTTCAACTCTGGCAGGGTTGAAGCAAAATGTAGTTGGCATTGGATTGACCGTGCCGCCACTTTTTTCAAAAATATTCGCTGATGCCAACAAGATTACTACAAGTCATCGATATCAAAACCTTTTTCTTGATCCGTCTTAGTAAGCCGGTATGATTGGGGTAAAGTTTTAAGCTGTTATTCCTGAAAGTCCACTATTTCCATTGCTCCTTATGGCATCGGTCGTAATTCCTTTCATTTTCAAGATGTCTTTAGTGTTTTGGATTAGTCGATTCTGTGTGTATTGACTAAGAGGGTTATGGCCTTCTTTCCTGCACCGTGCTCGGAACGCTTCACCTATATTTTTATGGAGTACACATACCTGGAAGTTGTTGCAGCAGACCATTAATAAGTACATTAGCAAGGCGCGGCTTTTTTATTATTCATATAGATTGACAATGATAATCGTCATCAATAATCTAAAGATAGACGAGAGTCCTCATACCCACCTTTCCGATCAATCTCAGGATTACCGGTAAACTATTATTGAAATGAGGTATACAATGTGAAAATTAACGTTAATCACTTAGCAGAGCATCTTGCACATACTCCTTTTCAAGTAGAGGGAGTATATCGATATGCTAGAAATCCAGGTGTGCCTCACGCTGACTATACAGACTCTTTTCCTGGATTTGTGTTTCCACTTACAGGTAAGGTGCAATTTGAATTTAATGGAACGCCTTATATCTTTTCGCCAGGAAAAGTTGTGCATGGTGGTGCAAAAATGAAACTAGCTCAAAAAATGTTTGGTAAAACCGACTGGGAATATATTCTCGTTCTATACCGGATATGTAACTCAGAAATAGCAGAGCCAAGTATTTCTCATCAGCATTTTGAATTATCAACTGGACCATCACCTCGTCTTACTGAATTAATTATGCGTCTTTGGCATGTGTATAATCAGCGTGGAGGCATTTCGATGTTTCAGACCGAAATGCTATTTCGTGACGTACTGAATGAAGCCTTAGTATGTGTTGATAATAGGCAAAATAGTTGTGAATCGCATACTTTATTCGAACGGGTAACTAATTATATTCATGAATATTATTATCAAAGCCTTACAATCGCATCGCTTGCAGAACAACATAACGTTAATCGAAATCGACTTTCTTACATATTTAGAAGACATGCAGGTATGGGACCAGCAGAATATTTATTAAAATATCGTATAAATGCGGCGCAAGAAATGCTATTTACAAGTGATGCGCCTGTACAACAAATTGCGCAAACGGTTGGAATGGCTGACCCCTTTTATTTTAGTAGAGTGTTCAAGAAACAATGTGGCATTTCTCCTACTAAATATCGAGAGAAGTTCATCAATAGTCCATGCTAATTTCAACATGCATCCATTCTAATCTAAAAATTACTTTACTATAATAATGGTTAACTAAACGATCATGATCTCTCGCTCGCAAGATTAAAGGACTGCTAGACTCAATGCTATTATTATCAGGCTTAGGTAAATTGCCTTGCGTAAGTAGACAATGGTTAGCTCTTGCCTATTCACTGTAAGTAACTTGAAGGTCAAAAATATAAGGAGTGATTACTATCCATTACCAAGTCATTAATCTAAATGAGAAACTATCTGAACTTAACGATCTTTGGACTCTGAAAGTCATTGGTGAAATGAATGATTATCAATTTAAACTCATTAAGATTGCCGGGGAGTTTGAATGGCATAGTCATGAAGAGACCGATAAGGTATTTATGGTGATCGAAGGGGAGATGATCATTGATTTTCGTGATGGTCAGGTTAAAATCTCCAAGGGTGAGATGATTGTTCTCCCGAAGGGGATCGAGATGAAGCCTTCCGCCGAAAAGGAATGCCATATCATGTTGGTGGAGCCTAGAAGCATAGTAAACAATGACGGTACTAAGTCCGTAACTGCAGCCAATGATGCTTAGACCTAGTGTTTGTTACTAGTACGAACTCAATGTATGAGAAAATGGTTCACTTGACATTCCCACGGCTAAAGCCGCAAGGTCACCAACGTGACTGGGAATCTTGGCAGAAAATTGGGCTATCCACTTACCTGAATGTTTTGTGATACGAAGTGTATTGAGTCTGGGCTAGCACGACCTCACTATTCATAACGTTTCGGCCACCCTGTACGGTCACAATAATGGTTTCTTGTGCCAATTCACGTGATTGATGAAGCGGTAAAACATATTTTGGATGGCTCGATTACTAATGTAGTTTACGATCCTAAGACTGTCAGATTGGTCGATCTTGCTCAGTAGAAATGCCATTTTTAGTCCTTGTCTCTACAATGAAGGGCACCCAATCAGGGTGTCCTTCATTTCGCTTTATAAATGTTACGGTGAACCGTACCATAAGTAGGGCGAAATTATAAAAAAACAAGGAATTAACATCCGTCATACAGAATTAATTATAAGACAATAGTTAGAAAGAGAGGAAGTTGTATGATAAGTACCCAACACCGTATGTATTTGAAAAAATCCGCAATGCAAGGTTTTAGTATTCGCTCCATGCAAAGTCTAAGTGACAAACTCAAGCGGTTATTTGCATGGAGCACGATTATCTAACCGAGCGGATCTTTGAAGTTAGTAAGTTTGTCATAGGGGCTTTGCAATCCATCCATCTATTTACAGAGGAAGGTGCGAAGTCAATGAAATATATATCAGCCAGCCAAATCTTACCCGAGTATTTACTCCATGAACTTCAAAAGTATGTACACGGCAGTATTGTCTATGTTCCTTCTCCAGAAGGCAGTAGAAAAAAGTGGGGGGAAGCATCGGGACAGAGAGAGTATTTTCAGAAAAGAAATCTAGAGATTAAGCAGTTATTTCGAATGGGTCACAGTATTGATCAGCTCATGTGCTCTTACTGCTTATCTGAAGATAGTATAAAAAAAATTGTTTATAAAAAGGATAAATAGAGAAGGGCTCGTATTGGAGATAAATCTGATACGAGCCTTTTCATATGTGTATAAGAATGTTATAAACATTGTTTGCCTACTTTTTGAGATAGAGTGTTTGTATACTTTTAACTAAATACTGAAGACTAGGAAGTGATTACATATGAAGGTGGAGTTACAGCTATGTAGTATTGAAGAGAAATTTATTATTAACAATATTTATCCTCTATATTTGCATGATTTATCCGAAATATGGGGGCATCAAATTAATCGTTATGGCATATTTGAAGAGAGTGATATTCGGACGTTAGCAGAACAAAATCTTGTTTTTGATGTATGGTGGGAGCATCCAGGAGTTCTATTCCCTTACCTTATTAAGGTGGATGATATCCCTGCTGGCTTTGTCTTCGTGGCCACTCCACCCTATACCCCAAGTCCGCCCTATATCAATTATTATTTAAACGAATTCTTTCTTTTACGCACATATCGAGGGAAAGGAGTAGGGGAACAAGCAATTCGGCAACTGATTGACAGAATGCCGGGCTACTGGGAGTTACAGACGAATCCTACGAACCGAAATAAGCGTGCGCAAAATTTTTGGCGAAAGACACTAAATAGATGTACGAACGGCGAATATACAGAATTAGGTCATCATTACGAAGATGGCGAGAAACTTGTCTTTCGCTTTTTTAGATAACTCGAGCGGATTTAGGCTAGATAGACAATAGTTTTAAGGAGGACAGCATATGAATGAATTCTTTCAATACGATACGGATGAGAAAAGACGTTCTTTGCTGGATAGAGCAAGGAAAGTCGCTTTATCAGCAATTAAAATGTACGATTTAGAATGGGATAGCATCCAGTTTATTCAACTATCCGATACGATCACGTATAAAATTGAAACCCGTACAGATAACAATTATTTGCTTCGCATTCATTCGGACCGATGGAGCAGAGAGGAAATTCGTTCGGAACTCCAACTGTTACAAGAACTAAACCAATCAAAAGATCTACATGTACCAGAAGGGATTGCAAGTTGTGATGGTATTTATGTATTGGACATCGAAACTGAAAAAGGGTATATGCGCCCTTATGTAACGATGATGCGGTGGATAGAGGGTGAAAAAGCAACAGGTGAATTTACGGATAGTCATGCATATGATATGGGTGTGATGATAAACAGGCTCCATGCCGCAGCAAAGGATTTCAATCCACCTTCTGATTTTGTAAGACCTACTTGGGGAGTAGAAAGTTTTAAACGTGAAATGGCTAAGTTGAAACGTTATTATGAACGTTTTTTATCCGAAGAGGGATGGAAGCTGTATCAAGATGCAGCTGAGAAGGTTGTATCCCAACTTACCACTATGCATCCGAGTGAACATAACTATGGGCTCATTCATGCTGATTTGCATACCGGTAATATGGTTTTTAAGGACAATCAACCTTATCCGATTGATTTTGGAAGATGTGGGTACGGATATTATCTCTACGATATAGCAGGCACCCTATTGGAGCTGTGGCCGAAGCATCGATGGATGCTTATCCAAGGTTATGAGAGTATTAGGAAGTTGGAAACGGACTATATTCGGGATCTGGAATGTTTTTTCATCATGTTCATAATCGAGAACTACTGCCATCACGCCTCTGATCCAAGAGAAGCAGCCAGTTTAATCGATGAACAAAAATATGCCCAAGCATACATGAGAGCATATTTGAGCAATACTCCATTTCTTTTCGATGTGATTGAACCTGTGGAAATTGATAAGAAAAATTAAAAAGACAATCCCAAAAGTTCGCTCAAAAGATGATAAGAAGAACCGTACAATAAATAACGGCGAAACTTTTCAGTGGAATCTAGGTCGTGTCTGAACACCCGTTCAAGGGCATCTCTCCCCGCCTTTTCGCCCCAAGCTGCGTTGCCTTTTCTTGACGTACCCCCGGTACACCTGCGAAAAAGCGCCTTGCCTGGAACGGAAATTCGGTCAGATCGGATCCGTTCAGAGTGTTCAGACACGCCCTGCATATTGCAGGGTGTTTTCGTATTTGGGTGTTCCGTCATCGTACTTGGTGAACGAGATAAATGCCTAGGATATCCTTCTTAGCAACGTTTTTAATAGTAATCGATCGGTATTAATCTCTTGTATCAGTAAGCCTCCCTAATGTCAAGCTAATGTGAACGGAATAAGTTTCCTTATTACTTGTAACAGTTAATTGTCCTTTATGTTGTTCGATGATTTTTTTGCAAGTTTTCATACCGATTCCTGTACTACTCACTTCATGTGCTTCTTTTTTTATATCATTTTCAATATCGATCAATAGCATGCTGTCTTTAATTTCATAACTAATTTTGATTGTTTTTGACTTATCGGCATACTTGATAATATTTGAGAAGATGTTGTCAAAAACTCTTCGAAAAGAAATTAAGTGAACATCGAAGTGAAAAGGTATGGTGCAAGGCTCTAACACAAAATGAAATCCGTTATTTTCTAACACAAACAGTTGCTCATCTAAGAGTTGCTCCATCAATTGATTTCCATCAAATCGTTCAAAATCTAGATTGTTATCTTCAGTATTAAACACAGTAAAGTACTCAAATAGTTTGTCCGAAAGGTGCTTAATTTGGTATGCTTTTTCCCTGCTATTGTGGATGTATTTATTAAAGTCTTCATCCGTCTGATATTTCTTGAATTCAATAATATCCAAGTATCCGACCAATGCTGTGAGAGGTGTCCTTAAGTCATGGGACATTGCGGTCACCAGCTCACTATTTGCAAATCTGGCTTGATTCTCATTGTCCAATCGTTCAATAAATGACTTTCTCATCTCATTAATGCTTTGGGCCAGTGAAGACAATTCGTCGTTCCCTTTTATTGTAATTGTATAAGTTAAGTCTCCACCTTCTAATATCTTAATTTCATTCTCAAGAGTTCCAATATAGGAGGTTTTCTTGTTTATAAAGAACAGCATGATGAATATAAAGAATATGAACGAAATGGCCACACCCAAAATCGTAACCATATGATAGTACTTGTATTCAAAGAAGTACTCCAGGTAAATTTGGGCGCGAGCATCGGAAAATTGAATATTTAATAATTGAGAAGTACTTTTAAAATTCATATCTACCGATAGACCCCTATTCTCGGTAGTTGTTGTATAGCCATCTGTAGCGTAAATGAGTTTATTATCTGTATAAATATAAATATTTACATATTTCGTTTCCCGAACCCATTGGGCTATTTTATCATGATCCTTAAGTGATAGATTCTTCTGAGAAACATACTTTTCGAATTCAGAAATGGCTAGCTGCTCTTGTTTTCCGATAAACGAGGTTTTAGTTAAGTAACGCTCAAGTATGTCTTCTCCTGTGGTTTGCAATAACAAAAATAAGACTAGAGAAAACGTAAACGAAAAAATAAGACACAGGATTAATTTTAATTTTAATTTTCCCCATGAAAAGAGTTCACTCAATTCGATACCCCTTTCCCCAAACGGTTTTAATAAACTTGGGGTTCTGAGGATCTTTTTCTAATTTCATTCTGAGATTTCTGATATGAACCATAACTGTATTGTTACAGTTATAGAAATACGGTTCTCCCCAGACGCTTTCGTATAGATTTTGTGCTGAAAATATCTTGTTTCTATTGCTGGACATCAAGGATAAAATTTTGTACTCAATTTCGGTTAGTGTAAGTTCTTCGTCGCCCATCCATACTTCATTGCTCTTCGTTTTAACACTTAGTTCATTAATTTTAATAATATCTGGAGACTCCGCAACAGTATCTTTCCCTTTATACACATAATATCTTCTAAGCAAGGCTTTCACTCTTGAAACCAATTCTGTATAGGAGAACGGCTTTGACAGATAATCATCACATCCTGCAGAAAAAGCCAAATATTTATCGGAGTCTTGCGTTTTGGCAGTCAAAAACAAAATGGGAGCGCTTGTTTTCTCGCGAATTTCTACACAGGCCTTAAACCCAGATTTTCTGGGCATCATAACATCCAGAATGATTAAATCTATAGTTTCATCTACTTTATTCAAAGCGTCTTCGCCGTCTACAGCTTCGGTCACGTTATATTGTTCGCTCTCCAGCAGGACCCGGACAATCTCTCTAATCTCATCGTTATCGTCAGCCACAAGAATTTTTTTTGTATGATTCATGAACATCCCTCCTCTAATGACTGTGCCTCCATTATAAAGTGTAAACAACTTATAAACCACAGATACGAAGTGACTTAAGAATTCTTAAGATTTATGATGCCCCCGTTCTTAAGAAAATTCACATAAACTTGTAAATCATAAGCAAATGGGAGTGGGTTAAAAGATACGGGGGTGTTATCTAATATGCAACGATTTAACAAGATTATCATTGCGTCTCTGGGGCTTCTGATGATGGTCTTATTCATTCGTTATTCACCAGAAATTCTTAAATTGATGGTGTCTTTGGATAGTTTTCGAGATTATATTCTTTCAACGGGGAAATTAGGGCCGGTTATGCTTATTTTTTTCCAAGTTCTCCAAACGGTTATTGCACCAATACCCGGCGAAGTGATTCAAATTGCTGGTGGATATATCTATGGGACTTATGTAGGTATGCTGTTTATTACTGCAGGCATGTTGCTAGGGGCTATTATTGCATTTTATTTCACTAGGTTTGTAGGCGGGGCATTTATTGAGAATTTACTGAAGAAAAATAAATTTCAATGGATGGCAGGTATGATGGAGACTAAAAAGTTTTCTATCTTCTTGTTCATCATATTTATTATTCCTGGAATTCCCAAGGATTTATTCATTTATGCCGCGGGACTGACGACTATAAAGCCACTAAAGTTTTTCTCGATTTTAATTATCGCCAGATTTCCGTGGCTTCTAGCTTCGGTGAGCATTGGATCTAACATTTATCACAAAAATTACGTATCAACCGCAATCATATCAGGAGTTTCGGTCCTAGCTTTTGCTCTGGGATTGATATACAAAGATAAGCTTACTAACAAGTTATCCCTTTTCAAAAAAAGTAACAGTGGGTCTTAATTAAATTTCATCCTTAGTGAGGAGCATCTATGTTAATAAAAAATATTCCCAATCTGCTTACCTTTACAAATATGTCATTCGGGGTATTTTCAATCGTTGAGATCTTTAATCAAAATTACTTCGTAAGTGCGATGTATATCATTATTGCAGCCTTTATAGATAGATACGATGGTAGAATTGCCAGACGATTGAATGTTTGCAGTGAATTCGGCAAGGAGCTAGATTCCTTAGCTGATTTGGTTTCATTTGGTATTGCGCCAGCTTTACTTATTTATTTTAAATTTAATTTTGATGATCTTGGCATGCTGAAGCTTGTGGGTATAGTTGCTCTATTGTTATACATCATAAGCGGATCGTATAGATTGGCGCAATTTAATATCAGAGAAGCAGAGGGGAGCTTCCGCGGGGTTCCTATAACCGTAGCAGGTTTTATTCTCGCCGCGTACTCGCTAACTGTACCAGGCACGAATAGTTCAACACTTATATCCGTAATTACCTTGCTTATTTTCTCCTATCTAATGGTATCTACTATAAAATTCAAAAAAATATAACGCTATTTAGGGAAGCTATTATTCGTTATCAGGGGAAAGGAGCATTAAATATGATTGTACTAAAAGAAGGACAAGGACAACCAATGAGTCTGAAGGAACGGGTTCATTTTCTGGACATCGTTCGTGGATTCGCTATGCTAGGCATCATTATTGTCAATTATTTTCTGATTGTGGATTCCGTAAAGGGATTCGATATGGCCTCGGTTGACGTATTTCGTAATCTGGTTTCTTGGTTTGCCGACGGGAAATTCGTTACGCTATTCTCCTTCCTATTCGGTGTCGGATTTATAATTTTTATGGATCGAGCCGCGCAGCGGGTTGAGAATCCTACTAAGCTGTTTGCCCGCAGGTTATCGATCCTGTTGGGATTTGGCGTTTTGCATATCACCTTTGTGTGGGTAGGTGATATATTGGCCTTTTACGCCGTAATCGGCTTCCTGCTTCTCGCTTTCTATAAATTCACGCCCCAAATGATTCTGCGCTGGATTATCGCACTCATCGTGATACAATGCCTGACTCCTGTTTTCACGATGTTATACAATGTCGTAAATACTGCATCACCAGACATGTCGAAGTTCGGGGATTTTACTCTATCTAGCCACAATAGTGGCCTTACCTACCTGGAATCTATCGGCGTTCGGTGGGCAGATATGGCGACGATGGCTTCAAGCTCTTTCCCTACAGTCTATTCCATGTTTATCATGTTTCTGCTGGGCGTGTACTTTGTCAAGATGGGTTTTTTTGAAAAAATGGAGGAAAAGAAGAACATATGGAAGCGAATCTGGGTCATTAGCACGATCGCTTTTCTGATTACACAGAGTAGTATATTGCTCGAATTAATTAAGCCTTTTGAGAATATGCTGTGGATGGAAATTTCCTCTATACTTGGACAAAGTGGGGGTTTAACCGGAAGCATGTTCTATATGAGCACTCTTGCAATGCTGTTTATCCACGTCCCACAGATGCGAAGCGTGTTGATGATTTTTACCAAAGTCGGACGGATGTCATTGACCTGTTATCTGCTTCACAGCATTATTGGAACAGTTCTCTTCCTTGGTTACGGATTCGGACTTGCGGATCAGATTCAATCCTCCGGCACGTTCATGATCGGTCTGGCCGTGTACGTAGTGCTCATGATCTTCAGTACATTGTGGTTGAGATGGTTTAAGAACGGCCCCGTCGAATTTATATGGCGAAAGCTGACATACGCAAAATGAACGAGCGCCCAAAGGCAATGAAAAAAAGGTGTGTCAATTGAATAGATACTCCATAGTTAAGAATACAAGCAGTGCAAAAGCGGCCTTCGTCCCTGATGGGACTGAGGCCGTTTGGTTTTGTATGTCATCATTATCCACAAAAGTGGATCACTCATCTATTCCCGTAGGTAAGCTGTTTTTTTAATAGAGTTTACCATGTACACCCAACCAATGAGTCCGCATAAAACAAAACCAAATGCATGCAGAGATCCGTAAATGGGAATGAAATCGAGTATGGTTAAGGAAAATATATTTCTTAGTAACGGATACAAAATGGAAAGGACGATAACCGTGTAAAAGGCAATACAGGAAAGCCCTAAAAATAAGGTTGCCTTATTGTGTAAAGAGTTCCTCCGCAAGTAAGCAAGGAGATACGTGGTGTAAATGACAATATTACATGCGAACAACGTGACACCAATGTACTCTATAGGCTTGGAGAAAATCATACCTACAGCAATCAATAGTGGTCCGATGATATCGATAGCAACGACCCAGGGATACCAGCTTTTTTTCGTCATGATCCTTCCCAGTGCACCAATAAAAATCGGAACGATAGCAGATGAAAAATGAAAGTGCACCGAGCTTAACGCGTGTGTTGTAAGATTGGCTTGGTAGAGGTCAGTTTGATATTGATATAAGGTAAACCAAATGCCCCCGACAAAAAAATAAACGAGTCCCGCGCCAATGGCTATTTCCGCTGCCTTTCCTTTAGAAATCACAATAGTGATCAAGCCATAGGTGCCAAGTAGTAGCGTGAACAGTAGCCACCCAAGGGAGAGAATCCCTGGTATTGCCGTGCCTTCTAATCCCCACAGCTTACTGCTCATTACGGAAATTAGGGCAAGAAGCGCTGCAGGGAATTGAAGCCATTTAATAGCGGCATAAACCATTCGTTGTTGTTTATTCTTTTCGTCATAGTCCAAAAGTAAGATTACAAGAGGTACAATGACGAAAGCCGCAAACAGTAGAAACTTTTCAACAAGTTCAAAATGGAAGTAATCAAAATAAAATATAAGAATAGTAATGATTCCACCGGGAATCGCTGGTATTAATAGGGGCCTCATCAGTTGCTTCAGAGAACTATTCATGGCAGTCCTTTCTCAACATGTTTGGAGTATAATCAGTCTGCATTCGGTTGTGTAGCATTCTATAGTATGGATCGTTAATTCTCATTTTAGTTTAACACATTTATTTGCCAATATATTGCCTAGTTGATTTATTCCGGGATAGATTGTTTGCATAAAGCATATAAATATAAACTGTGGAAAAAGTTTAGCTGGCGGTTATAGACGAAACGGATCTGGGTCTGCGATTGAAGTAATGGATAGGACAATGCAACAATATCCTAATGTTTACGTTTAAATAGATGAAGGAAAAATTATGCTGGTAAGGAAGTGAAACCATTCTTTTGGGAAGGGAAATTTATAATGAATAACTCCAATCAAATGATACGTACTATGGTAATATTCATGACAATTACTATCTTGATGTTGCTAGTCGGCTGCAAAAACAACAATGTGCCTACTGAATCTATGACTCCCAGCACTGATTCGAGTTCAACACCGACTTCAACGTCACCTCAAGCACCTCCTAAGACACCAGGTCCGACACAAAACGGAGAAACGAAAACATTTATTTATGGTGGACTCAAACTTGAGGTAACAAATGTTTACGAAGTTCGAACCGAAAGCATGAACGATGACGGAGGTAATCCACATGAATACAGTGTTTTTGTTTGCTATCCCAGCGCAACTGTTACCGTATTAACCGCCGATATGAGTGATAGTAATTTCACTGCCGATGGAAAGTCTCATGCAAATTGGGGTGTGCTATTGGCGTCTGGTGAACGGAAGGATATCGTGGACAATATGGATTCATTTCATGTCACCCCAGATATACTCGGCATTTATAACCTCGAATCGAGCATGTATGTTTTGAAATTAGAGAACAAAAATGACTGAAAAACCTAACGGGACATCTGCTTCGCGACTTTCCAACAGAAGCAAAAGAACCAAGAAATTGGACGGAAAACATTACGTTTTTCCGCCCAACTTTTTTATTTGGGGACTTTGGATTATTAAACATTTGAAATGATAGCGTTTCTTTGAGCTACTTAATCCGGGGAAGTAAGTTCATTTCTTGCTGCCGCGGCATGCTCCTTTCGCATTTTTCACCGATAGACCTGTTAAGCTGAACCGTATCATAAATAACGGCATGTTTTTCGGAAAATCCCGCAGGAGCTTTGGAAAGGCGCTTTACCAGACATGGGTTCAGAATGAGTCAGGGGGAAAGTAGGCGCAACCGAGCTTTTTAGGGACACAGAACATACTGACAATTTGGTGCATGAAATGCACGGCAAGTCATTTTTATTTGCGATAGTATTTAACTCGGGAGGGAGAACGATGGATTGGTTGGAGAGGATGAAAAGCGCCATGGATTATATCGAAACGAACTTGGCGGACAATATCTCATATGATGACATAGCGCAGATCGCTTGTTGCTCGACGTATCATTTTCAACGAATGTTTCCGTTCATTACCGGAATCACGTTATCCGAGTACATTCGACGTCGACGATTGACATTGGCGGCTTTTGAACTGCAGACAACCGATGCAAGGGTGATCGATGTAGCCATGAAATATGGATACCAATCGCCGGAAGCGTTCGCACGGGCGTTCAAGAATCTCCATGGGATCATGCCGATATCTGCGCGCGATAAAGGCGTTTCCTTAAAAGCCTATCCTCGAATGTCCTTTCATATCTCAATAAAAGGAGATGTCGAGATGAATTACCGGATTGAACAAAGAGTGGCGTTTGACATGTTCGGGGTTTATGGCCTTGTTAGTCAGGATTTTCAAGCAGCATTTACAGATGTTCCTCAATTCCGTAAACAATGTGATGAAGACGGCAGTGTGGATCTAATGAACGAACTGCTAGGGCGGTTTGGGAATAACGTGCTGCATGCTGCCTTGTATGACCATACGGGAGATTCATTCAAGTACATGGTATGCTATCATCTACCAAAGGGACTTGAAATTCCGGAGAGATTTACAAAGCTTTCTGTGCCGGCTTTAACTTGGGCTATTTTCCCGGAGCCGCAATGTGAATTGCAAAAATTATGGGAACGGATATACAGCGAGTGGTTCCCGACATCTGGATACGAGCAGGTTGAGGGTTCTCAATTCGAAATGTATTATGGAATGCTAGGGCATACACAGGGTGAGATCTGGATACCAGTAAAGAAGAAGTAACGGTTTTCCTAAGGAATACGATAATTCTACATTAATAGAACAAAATTAAGACAGAGTGGAGAGATGAACATGGGGAATACGGAAAAGTTTGAAATGATTGCGAACATATACGATACGCCAGAAAGAGTCCATATCGCCAAGGTTTCATCGGAGGCTATACGGGGATATATAGTTGACACCAAAAGTAAGGATGCTATTGATTTTGGGTGCGGAACTGGTCTAGTCGGCATGAACTTGATCAATGACTTTCATTCCATGCTTTTTCTGGATACTTCACCAAGTATGATTGACCAAATCAAGCAAAAGATTACCAATTCCAAAATTCGAAATGCAGATACAATATGCTTCGATTTTGAAAAGGATGGATTATCCGAGTTACGTGCCGACTATATTTTTATGGCTCAGGTTTTGCTTCATATCGATAATTATGAATCCGTTTTAACTAGATTATTTGATGTTCTCAATGAAGGGGGACATTTGCTCATCGTGGATTTTGATAAAAATGAAAATATCGTTTCAGACATCGTCCATAATGGATTCCATCAAGATGAGCTATCCGATAGGATGACGAAAATTGGGTATAAAAATATTAAGTCCAAAACTTTTTATACTGGAAGTAAAATATTCATGGGACAAGATGCATCGATGTTTGTTCTTGATGCTCAAAAGTAAGTTGCCGTTACAGGACGACTTTACATCTATGCTGTGTTTAATAAGAAGCTTGCAATGAACCCTGAACTCATTTATGAGACGTATTAAGGAGACTATTTAACTGAGGGGACCGTGGATTTTCGGTAAGACGGACTTGTGATTCATGGCCAAAGGAGGGACTATGAATGCGTAAAATATGGAAAAGGAAGGTTCTCATACATGATCCTGTGGCGCTGGACCGGATTCAGATCGAGCAGGACTTGAACGACGGCAACCAAGTCATTGTCCAGTTCTCCCACCCGGACTTCTATGGTTCCATCTTGGAGGAAGTGGACGAGCTTTGCGAGCGTTATAATGAGGATTTCGGAGTACGCTTCTACGCCCACTATTCCCTGTCTTTTGATTGCCATACTCTCTTGCGGATTCCCCATGTCAAAATGCTGCATCTCAATAGTCTTACCCAAGCGCATAACATAGAGGCATTGGCCAAGCTGGAATACTTGCGCAATTTACATATAGGGATATTCGAGCTGGAGAATTCGGAAATTCTGGGCATTGAAACACTACGATCTGTAAAAGAGCTAACGATTATGTCGGAGAAAAGAACGCTCAACTTGCAGCATTTCAATGCTTATACGCAATTGGAGCACCTGCATGTCGGAGGCAAGGTGAAAAATCTCGATGCTGTAGGCAATCTGGAGAATTTAAACTATCTCGCGCTTCATTCCATCAGCAAGCTGCCGCTACACTTTGTTAACCGACTGAGGAAGCTGAAGCACCTTCGCATCTTGCTAGGAGGACGAGAAGATATAAGGGAAATCGAGGTCAATGACATTGACGATCTGGAGATTTGCAGAGTCCGCGGCTTTCATGATCTGACCAACATTGCGAGCTTTCGGTCTCTAACGAGACTCGTCATTGAGGACCAGATTCAACTGAACGAAATTGCCTTTGACCTGGAGATGAAGATGCTAGATGAATTATCCATATCCAATTGCAAGGGCTTGATCCGTGTGACGGGAATGAAGCAATTGCCTTCTCTGCGTAAGCTTCGCATGGTCAAAACGGCAATCGACTTTGATTCCTTTATCCATCAGCAGCTTCCTCAATCTTTATCTTTAGTAGAGTTCGCGACTCTCAAAAGTAAAGCAGACCAGGAAATACAACAAGCTTTAATTAAATTGGGGTTTCAATAAAGGGGGAAAAGAATGAACATAGCGCGGCAAAAAGGAGTAAGGTCAGAAAGCGGTCAATCACTTGAGTGCTGGGGTTCAAAGCCTTCTCCCTCCTTCCAGCACAGGAGCAAGGAAGGGCCTTCCTCCGAGGAATGGCCCTTCCAATGGTGAACTCTCAATATACGTAAAAGAGGCTTCGTCCAATTTAATATGTTGCTTCATTTAACCTTTTAATCTGTTCCTGAGTAAGCGTTACATCGAGTGCCTGTAGGTTCTCCTGAAGCTGTTCCGTTGAGCTTGCTGCAATTACCGGCAGGGTAACCGGGGAGCTACTCAGCATCCAAGCGAGGACTACCTGATTATGCGTTGCGCCCGTTTCTTTGGAGATTTCTTGTAAAACGGCAATTCTTGTCTCTGCGTCTGGGCCAGCGTATTGCACAGGAATTGGACGATCCTGGCGGCTGTACGCGCCGTTCAACAGAGGTGAATAGGCAAGTAAGGCGATTTCCTCATGGGTCTCAATATACTTGAGCATTTCCTCCGAAACGCTGATCTGTACATCGAAGTCGGCGCCTGGTCTAGGGCGCAAATAGGTATATCTCTGCTGAATACATTGATAGGAAGCAAAGCCGCGGGATTGACTAATACTTCTTGCCTGTTCAAGCCGCCAGGTGTAATGGTTGCTGCATCCGATGGCCCCTACTTTGCCGGATTGTACTAATTGATTGAAGGCCTCGAGCGTTTCCTCCAGAGGGACATCCATATCGTCAATATGGGCGTAATATAAATCAATATAATCGGTTTGCAGCCGCTTGAGGCTTTCATCGACCGCTTTATGAATGGCCTTTTTGGATAACCCTTCTTTAGAAGAAAAGCCGCCACCGGGAACGGTTGGGTTCGCTCCAACCTTGGTTGCCAGAAAGATGTGATTCCGGTTTCCTCTTTCCTTCATCCATTCTCCCAGCAAGGTCTCGCTTTGTCCGCCTACTCCGGTTCCATTCCAGAAGGCATAGTTGTTCGAGGTATCCAGAAAGTTACCTCCTGCCTCCAAATATTGATCCAGTAGTCGATACGATAAGCTTTTGTCGGTATTCGTGCCGAAGTTTAGACAACCAAGACATAGAGCGCTCACCTGTGGTCCTGATTTTCCTAAAGATAGTTGTCTCATTTTATTCGAACTCCTATTCCTATGTAATTTTTGCTTTACTAACTCTAGTAGTTTGAGATTAACTTATAATAGTGCTATAGTTAATAATTGCAATTTATACTTGGACATGAGTTTATAGGAGTTGAATACAGTAGTCAAGATTTTATTTGTATAATATATAAAATTATAGTTGTGTAACTAAATATTACATAATAGGTAGAGCTTGCGGATGTCTTCTTTTTATCCGCAATAAGGAGCCCATCCAGATATTTCTGACGAAATCTTCGTGATTGAATCAGTTACGGTAACAAATGTTGAGCCATACTCTGTGCAAAAAGGAGCGTCGACAAAAACCTGCCGTTACATACAGCGTGGAGAACCGTACCACAATTAAAGCTATTCTTATTTTAGAAAGGAAACACCTTCGATGATGATACATAGTTATGACTTCAAAAACCGAGACGAATATAGAGCAAGTTTCAATCGGCTTTCTAAGCTAGTATTTGGATTGGACTTCGAAGCATGGTACCAAAAGGGAGCCTGGGACGACCGCTATATTTGCCATTCAATAGTTGCCAATGACGAAATAATTGCTAATGTTTCCGTTAGCAAGATGGACGTGGTCATTAATGGTGAAATCAAAAGGGCACTGCAAATTGGAACTGTAATGACTCATCCCGAGCATCGGGGTAAAGGGTTGTCAAAACAACTGATGGAGTATGTATTGGAAACCTACGGAGACACATGCGATTTGTTTTTCTTATTTGCGAACAGTAGTGTGCTTGATTTTTATCCTAAATTTGGGTTTGCTGTGTTACATGAGCATCAATTTCATTTAAACCTAACGGTTCAGCTCCAAGAGCAGCCCATGTTACTCGATAAACTGGATGTTTCCACGGAAGAGCATTGGGATTTCATTAAGCAAAAGCTTCGTTCCCGCAGACCCATTTCAGAACATTTTGGTGTCTATAACGTCCCTGGTTTAATTCAATTTTATGCTTTGAACGTATTTCCCGAATGCCTATATTATTCGCGAACTGACGATGCCATCATCGTTCTTGAGCATGAAGGCGATCTGCTGCATGTATATGATGTTATCAGCGACAAAGAGGTGAACCTGGAAACGTTGGTTTCCCGGATTGCAACGGAACAAACAAGGAAAGTCCGGTTCCATTTCACACCCGATCAGCTCCTCAACAAAGCTTATGTAGAACCCATGGGCAAGCATGAAGATGTCTTATTTGTTCGACCACTTTCTGATTTGGGAGAGCTGCCCGTGTTCTGTGTACCTACGCTGGCTCATGCTTAGCGGCTGCGTTAGCGGATTCGGGAGTTAACCATACGAGCCCTGGATCACAAGGTCACTTCCAACGCTGGATGAAAACTTGCCGTTACATAGCGCGGGGAACGTTATCACAAATAACGGCAAGTTTTTTGGATGATGTAAAGTTAATTTAAGATATTCATTGCCTATATCCCACATACTTACAATGATATCCTTTTCTTATATCAGATGCACACCTGATGAATCCTGATTTCGAAAGGGAGAGATCGTATGGGGAAGGATAATATTATTAAATCATTGCTCTCTGAGAAGGTAAGTATGACGCCGAATGGATGTATTGCTGATGAATTAACCCCAGAACAGTTTGCAGGCTGCCACGAGCTGTTCTTTGACAAGATTCTGGAAATTCATGCATCCGATATAAAGGGAATAGAAGGCTATGGCGAGTTTAATGACGAATGTAAATTGGAATATAGGAGCTGTAAGGAATTTCTGATCGAGACATTCGCAGATCATAAAGAGGGGTATTGGTATAATTGGACAGAGATGTTCGAGACAACGGTACTTGAGCGTGAATTCTTCGAAACATACTTGCAGGAAATGAAGGACAGAATTCCGTATTGTGAAGGGAAACGTTATTTGGTATATAATAATACCTTCTTCGTGAATATGATTACGGATGGCAAGACGGCGGTTGGGTTCCCTGACTGGAGCAGATCCGGCATCTGTGATTTCCTTCTCGATTTTGTAATTATGGATCTGAATAAACCATACTTGCGTATTCCGGAATTGTTGTTCGAGTACTGCAGGAACAGGGACATCGTCATCCCAGACTTCCAACAGAGATTCCTATGTATGGCTTATTATAAAGGGATCGATGTCTTGCGTTGGCATGCATCGATTGATGATACGGAGTCCTGCACGAGCATCATGACATCCATCAGCGAACTGAAAGATCGAATATACGCCTTATAGATGGTGATAGGATGAAATATGAAAATGCCAGCCATATCCTCCCCGAGGAACTGTTGAAGGAAATCCAGAAATATGCCGCGGGGAAGCTACTCTATATTCCCTCCGGGGAGGAAAAGAGGGCTTGGGGCGAAGCGTCTGGCTACCGGGCTCAACTGAAGAAACGCAATCGAATGATTCGAAACAAGTACGCTCACGGGCTGACAGTATCCGAACTTGCGGATGAATACTTCTTATCTTTGGATTCCATTAAGAAAATTATCTATTCGAGGAATAACGATACGTCCCTGACCTACTCTCCTACCATAAAGTCGGCTGCACGCTATGCGACTGCCGGGATGATCGAAGAATGGGTCCAATGCTTTTTACTGCTCACCTGGAAAGCTGATCCCAATGTACATGATCTCATAGAGGGAGAAGCTCTCTACTTCGGAGTCATCAAGTTTCCATTACGTCTCATTCAGCGCGAAGAAATGGGTATTGGGGAGAGCCTTGCGGGTGAACAAGATGATTCGTCTGCGCTTCCACCTCTTCTTATTCAGTATGCGGAAGGAAAATTTTATTGTACTATGCAGAAGGAGCTGCTGGCTTCGTTAAAACAACGCAAAATAAATGCCTACCCCTCCATCATCATATTGAAAGAGAATGCCGAGTATAAAAGATTCATGCAATACTTTGGAAACGTATTTATCTTTGTTGATAATGCTTGATTCGATAAGTGGGCCATCCCGCTAAGGATGGCCCCAAACCTGCTGTTACATACACAGATAGCGCGGCGAGCCATTATTTCTATCATGATGACGGTGAACTATCGGGCACCTGGTCGAACAAGGCAAGAAAAAGTGCTATTTCTTCACAACAGGCATCCAAACCTCACTATAATATGTCCCGTTCCCAGCGTTGCCGTAGATTTCAATGTCTGGCCCATCTAATTTGTCATAGCCTGATGCTGGGAGCCATTCGGAATAGATTCTTTTCCACAACTGTTGTGTCATGTATCCAATCTGACTATCTGTATGCTCTTCCGATGTGAAAACAGCCCATTTGTGAGCAGGAACAGTGATTCGAGTATATCCTGTTGGGTTACTCTGCTCTGTAACAAATGCAAAAAGCATATAGGGGTAGGTGGAACGACCAGTGTCACGATAATTAAGCGCAGCATGAATAGCGCACAAACCAGTGTAGGTTTCTCCCCGTTTATGAAGATTGGCCGCACCAAATAATGCCTCATATGATCCATTAGCATGACATTCCTGCCAGAACTCAGGCACACTCTTGTTGGTCGGATCATTAGTCAGAGAGAAGATTTCCTCCATCCCAAAAATCTCAAATGCATCCTTATCCACAATCGAATAACGCATTTCCTCAGCTCCCTTTACTGAAATATGAAAGGAGATACGTGGATAGGATAGGAGCACCGCCCCCTGTTTACGGGCTTGAGAAGGTGTAACCCCATGCATTTTGTGGAATGCGCGGGTGAACGAGTCATGAGACTCATAGCCATACTTTATGGCCAGGTCCATGATTTTAATATGATGATGTTGAAGTTCCACAGCAGCAAGAGTTAAGCGTCTACGTCTCACGTACTCCGATAGGGGCAAGTCCATCATATAGGAGAACATTCTCTGAAAATTATAAACAGAGCAGCACGCGATTTTGGCTACGTCTTCATAATCTAGCTGATCTGCAAGGTGATCCTCGATGTACTCGATTGCACGATTAATACGCTCCAGAAAATCCATCCCCACACCTCCTTTCCTTCTCAGAATAACGTAACCCCTCGGTAGGGACTCGATGATTCATGCCGTGTTTTATCGATAAAGGGAGGGGCTTTTTGCAATTATAGTTTTTCTAACGTAACATTTTGATCTTCGAATTGCAGTTGAATCGTAGCGCCTGATTGAAATAATACTTCAAAACTCAGGTTCGAGTTGTTTATGGAACAGAATTCTTCTCGTACCCATGAGTCTAGATCAGGATGAAAAATTCGATATGGAGCACTCTCATATAAGTGCGTAAATGAAAAATGTGAAACGTCTTTAAAGGATAATTTCCAGCGCTCTCGATCCGTTGCAAGTATAAAATCAATGCTAGTGTGATACAAGCTAGTGTGGATGAAATTGAGATGTTCTAAAAGATACCCATGAAAACCGTGCGCTATAAAGCGAGAATAGACCTTTGTAGGCAATCGATCCATTAAACTGTTATACTCATTTTTATATAATATACTATTAGTATTCCATGCTTCCTCAGCATCCAAGATCTGCTCCTCAGTCAAACTCTCATTATTCATAGTAGATAACAGTTCATAAGTAAAATATTTCAATTTAAGTCACTCCTATAGATACCATGATGGAAGCGCTCAAGGATGTAAGCCTTATCATTCACGCCGCCGCGTATCTCGGAGAGGATCGAACCCTTGCCGAGGCATCCAATATCCAAGGGGTTCAAAGTCTGATTGATGGGGCAATATCGGCAGGAGTGGAGCGATTTGTTCATATTTCGACATTATCAGTCTACGGTCATCTTGATGGGGATGTAGAGTTGAATGAAGCAAGCAGCTTGGCATACGGTCACTCCGAGGTATACATTGCAACGAAATGCGAATCGGAACGAATTGTACAAGATGCGATGGCTAGAGGGCTACAAGGTGTGATTCTACGTCCTGGCATTATCTGTGCCGAACATAACTCTCACTGGGGCGATAGACTAGTCGCCAAGCTTGCCCAGGCAGATCGCGTGACATGGATTCATCCTGATGATCTGACACCATGGGTGCATGCGGAGAATTTAGCAGAAATGTGTGTGCTTGCGGCGACACATCCTGTGGCAGTCAATCAGGTCTACAATGCTATAGACGGAAACTATAGAGAAGATGAGTTTACTCTGCGTATAGTGCGTGCTATGGACAAGAAGCTCACCATACCCGACGGTGATCCCATAAGAATGGCGTATAGCTTCCATAAGATAAAAGACGATTTGGGCTACCGTCCGGTCAGAACGTTCGAGGAAACCGTGTCGCAATTAGAGGAGCAAGGCCGCCTTTGGCTTCTAAGCCATTAAGAGCAAGGATGCCCTAGCGTGTGAAAGTGAGTTGCCCGCTTCCTGAAGAGTTTTAAGATACGCCAAGCCTGTTGAGACCTCTCAACAGATTGCAGGAACGGGCCCAGTGAGCCCGTTCCTCAATCGTATGATCGTTTCGCTATAAGGCTTTGTTCTCACCTTTTTCTGTTAACCAGAGCTTTGCTGACTAAGAGCATTACTATGGCTAGACCGAGAAAGTAAAGGGGCATCGTAAGCAAAGACTCATTATGGAAATAGCTCATACCGCTCGTTATCAAGCTAACAAGCAAATAGTAGCTCAGCCCGAATACCGCTCCTGCAGTGCCGATCGCATCCTTATACTGAACCAGAGCCAGGCTTAGGCAATTCGGAATTGTCATACCGATGCCAAGGAGCACAATAAAGAGACAGACAAGGATGAAGGCCATCGACCTTGCGTTGGACTGCAGTCCCGTCAAAGCGAAAGCCGTGAAGATCAGAGTCCCGACAGCAGTCGTAAGGCAGCCATAGAAAATTATTGCTTCAGCGCTCAGCCTGCTTAGAAGCTTCTTGGACAGTATAGCGCCCATAATAGACGACACGGCCACACAAATGCCAAGCAATCCAAACCAACCAGGCTCCAGTCCGAAGAAGTCAATAAAAATAAAAGGAGCCTCTGCATAATAGCTAAATAAAATCCCGTTCGTTGCACCAATCAAAAAACTGAATGTCCAGATATCGCTATCTTTAATCATTCTGCCAGCTACCGCAAAGGAACTAGTCTTTGTAATTGTAGCAGCATCTCGTGTTTCCGGCAAAGAGGTCCACGTATAGACGAAGATGGCAATACTCATCACAATCAAGGCCATAAAAACAGCACGGAAGCCAAGCCATTGATCGATCCATCCACCCAGCAATGGCCCAATAGCAGGAGTAAAAGCGAGTGCGGCAGAAATTTGAGCAAACATGCCATGTCGCTGATCATCCGGGATGCTCTCCCGCAAAATGGTCTGTGTCACAACAGAGCCTGTACTTGCTCCGAAGGCTTGAACAAAACGGCTAACAAGCAGCCATTCAACCGATGGCGAGACATAACAGCCAAGGCTGCCGACTCCATAGACAGCAATCCCCCACAATAGGGAAGGTCTGCGGCCAATGAAATCGGATAATCTGCCCCAGCAAAATACTCCCGCAGCAAAGCCTAGAAAATAGATGCTTAATGTTAATTGGATACGATTGCCGCTTGCTTGGAGCTGCTCTGCAATATCAGGTAATGATGGTGTATAGATCGTTTCACTTATTTGTGGAAAACCTACTAATACGATAAATAACCATAATGATGGCACTGAGACTTTTCTTAACATGGTTGCTTCCCCCTATACTTGCAAAATCTCAATCAAATCATTATTCGTTTGTTGAGATTACGGGATAGGGGGCTTGCATTTGCACAATCGGGAAAATGACATCATTCAACTCAACAACCTTTTATTATAATAGGGGGAGAATAACTTTTAGTATTGTAGCAGGAATGCTATATTGTCACAAGCGGATTTCTACTCAGAGAGGCAAGGCCTGCGGGAGGTCACCTGCAGTGTTTTTTTTGCATGGTGGGCCGGGTGAGAGCTGTTATGAGTTTGTCCTACACCAAGCCAAGAGGCTTGCAGCCGAATGATATGTCATTGCAATTGATCAGAGGGGAGTTTGTCGATGACCAAACTCAGGGGTTCTGGCTATTAACCAGAACCCCTGAGGCTGCTTACTTGCGATAGGCTTCGTATACATAATTCTGATTCCGATGTGCAGGTGACTTGCCATATTCGAAGTCAGCCGATACAACCACATCTGAGAAGCCGATGCTTTCTAGCACGAGCTTGAATTCCTCGACCCCATACCAACGTAGTGCAAGCCGCTGCAGCTCTGTCTGAATCAGTGCGCCATGACGCCATTTCTCGTATTTTATTAAGGAAACCTTGTATTGATGGTAGAAATCGGCTTCAACAAGCTTCTGCTCCATGGTGATGAGGTCACCATTAGGCAAGGTGAATGAGGATGCTCCACTGAACGAACCACACTCGAACTGAGTGTCAGGCAGGAACAGATCAAGCACAAGACGTCCGCCTGGCTGAAGATGGTCGTACAGACGTTGCAAGACGTGAAGCGACTCTTCTCGCTTCTCGATCAACAAGAATGAACCGCTTGGAATGATGATCGCCTCATATTGATGGGGCAGAGAAAGGTCTTGAAGACTGGATTCGTACAGATCGGCGGCTAACGCTCGTTCTTCACAACGTTGACGGCAAGCAGCCAACATTTCGGGCGAATAGTCCACGCCATCCACAGTCAGACCGGATTCTAGTAGCGGAACCAGCACACGTCCTGACCCGACCATGACTTCAAGAACGCGTCCCTTGCAATGCTTCAATCGGTCACGATAATATTCGATATCCCCGCCGATCGATTGGCCCGTTTTCTTCGTGAGCTCATAAACCTCTGTACATAGTTCTCCATAATAGCTATAAGACATACATGTTCCCTCCGTAGGTTGGATATAACACGGAAAGGGATCGTTGGGATTTATCCCTTCCGTACCTGATTATTGGATGTGACGGATGTAGGGATTAACATAAGAATCACTCACCTTCATGTAAATTATCTCCATTATAGATGTATAGTCAGGTTGGATCAACACGAAAAATCCATTCAATATACCTTCGAAATACTCTCGAACTCATATTTTCTATTATTAGGAAACTTTTGGTTGCTGTACATCGTCTTAATAGTAAAAATAGTGCAGGTAAGTGGGAGGGTACGATGAAAGGGAAACGAGGTTTGCGTGTTGCGCTCAAAATGCTGGTTGTATGCGCAGTGGGTGTGGGAGCTTTGGTGACCACCAATTCTATTGCTCTGTTTGTTAATGAAGAAGTGCTGGGCTCTGAAGAAGCAAAGCCTAAACACGCTGCCCTGATCGCTCCGATCCGAGATGTAGCGGAGGCGATGGAGGGGGAGGTTAGCCTGGACAAGGAGAGTCATTCGCTCTCTGCCCAGACAGGAATTACGAAGGAGAGGGTTGCGGCCTGGATCACAGAGCAAGGGAATGCAGAGAAGGACTATTACCTAGAAGGCTTGACCTTTGAAGAGGTAAATATCGATGAGGATATTGAACCGGAGGTGCTAGCCCGCATCGATGGCGGGGTACATCTTGGTGATTTCTTTATCTTCGACAAGCAGGCGGATGGCTCCTATCAATTGATCTTTGAACAACCGTGGCAAGTCGAATCCTGGAGCATGGAGAGATTTCGTGCGGAGGGAATGAACCCTATATTTAACATCGTCACCCGTACAGGTGGCACCGGGATCGATGTCATCGAATCTCATCTCATGTATATGGACGATGCGGGAGTATGGACGGAGGCTTGGAAGGGCACGCTTAAGGATCGTTCTGCATTTCAGGATAAGTATCACCTGGTCATAGGCAGCTACCAGTTCAATGATGATCATGGGGAGCTGTTCTATTGGCAGACGGAGATGGATGCATCCTTAGAGGATGACCAGCAAGAGGAATACCAACAGGAGGGTGACCTCAAGACCTCGATGACCGTCTTCACACTTCAACAAGGCAAGTTTATCGAGAAGAAGTGAGGACAGCTAGTAGAGCTTGAAGAGTGTTCGCCATGAGGCAGCATGCTCAGACACTCGCAACCGCCTAATACCTGTATGGATGTGTCCCGCGGCGGGTTGTTCATCTATAGACCGGCCCCAAATAGACGAAAAGCCCCGAAGGAAGTATGATGGATAGACATGCGATGAAGATGCGTTGGAAGCATGGTGCATGGTATAGAAAGGGGTATAATCTCATGGAAACAACCGAGCAGCAGGTGGCGGAGTGGATGGTGCAGGAAATCAGGTTCAAGGGGATGCTGTACCAGAGCGAGGCGATTGAATATGTGAAGACTCATTTCGGTGAACAATTCGTGTTCGTGAATGAGAACGGCAATGCATCCTTGTCCAAAGAGGTGAAGAAGGCCTTCCGCAAGCTTCACCGTGGTCGCATTGCTTGGGATCGTGATGCTTTCTTCTGGGCTTGGACCTGAGCGAATAGACATACTGGCAAGTAGTGGCGAACATTAGTTCTTTTGACCGTTGATTCGGGACGAAGGAATGCTCTACTATAGGGACAATACCTTTTCTATGTGGCAGTAGTGCGCCTTGCTATAGAAGAAAGGATGACCGCAATGTCCAATAATAACCAAGCCCGTCCTCCTGTCGGTTCCATAAGCGAAGCCGGCCACTATCCTATCGACCTGACGGCTCCTGACAGTCATACGCTGGTCATTAAGCCTGGTGTAGGCAGCTTATCCATCGGGCCGTCCCAACTCGGGAAGAAGGCTGACCTTCATGTCGAAACTGATGCACGCATAGATTGGACGGTATTCGAGCCATTCGCTACACCGGCGGGCTCTCCATGGCCGCGATACCTGCGCTATACGGGCAGTGACTCCGGCTTTTTCGCTTGGGCGCAGAGTCGTCCGATTGAAGAGATGTCGTGGGAGCCCATCCTGCCAGCAGACATGGCGGTGGACGCCAGCCAGTCCGCTATTCATGGCTTGCATATCGAGTTGAATGCGTCCGGTGGGCGTCTGCACCTGAAGCTGGGTAAGCAGTTGTTCCGCCTCAGCTTGTCTGGCGATCTCGCGCGCGTCACAGTCACGGGCGATATGCCATCCTTGTTAACCCTCTCGCCGCATACCAGTCGGCGCAGAGATGACCCCCCGCTCATACTCCCTGATCTGGGTGAGCTGTACCAGGCTTCGAGCCTGACGCTGCATAATGCTCCTATGGGACAGCCCATCTCGCTGGAGTGTCTGAGTCGATTCCCGAGCCTGAATTCTCTGAGCTTGTGGGGGAGCTTCTGTGATCTGGACAAGCTGGCTCAGCTTGATCAGTTAACGGGTCTGGAGCTGCGCTTCATGCCTGATCTGGAGGCGTTGCCGTCCTTGGACACGTGGCCGCTGCTGGAGAGGTTCATTGCGTACAATGTGGAGGAGACCGCAGGCAAGCGACTCAGGCAGCAGATGAAGGCTCGTACCAAGACCCGCCCATGGAACGACTATGCCTCAGTGAGCCAATTGCGAAAGGCAGAGTGGTGGCAGACCGAGTACGGCAGACCGTTCTCCTCCTGGCCGAAGCGTCTGTCCAAGCTGGCTAACGAGGCGTACAACACTGCACAGGCGGCTATGGCCGAGGCGCGCAGCCTTGCCGATGCGGAGGCTGCCATCACCGCATTCACCCAGCGCTTCAACGCCCTCAAGGGCATCGAAACGACCGAACGGGAGGATCTTGGTGAAGCGGTATGGCAGCTCAGCCAGTCTGTGAATCAGATCGGTCAGCCGATCGCAGAGGAGATGGCTCAGGGATGGTTCGATGCAGCACGTGATTATTAAGTAAGGCTGCTATCAAGCGGTCACTCTTGACAAGGAAAGAGCGATCATCTATGATCAATGCAATAAATGACAATAACTGCTAAGATCAAGGAGCATGTATCAGAATCGGTGGCGCAGAGAGGGACCCTAGTGCTGCAAGGTCTCCCCCGTATGATACCTTTCCCGCCTTGTGAGCTGCAGCGGGGAAACCTACGTAACCGTTGCCGGTGCCGACCGTTATTCGGATGGAGAATCGCAGTCAATCCGCGATTAAACTTAGGGTGGTACCACGACACATTCGTCCCTGACGAATGTGTTTTTTTATTATAAGACGATTATATTACACGCCAGAATTTATAAGTGCTGTTGGCCTTATATTGTGCTTCTATATCTACGCGAACAGAAGCTTTGTCAGCCAAGGACGGCGTAAGCCATTTACGCTAATTTCTCACTAGAAGGGGGCATCTATATGCGTCAGACCCAACTATTTGCCAACACATTACGAGAAGCGCCAGCGGAAGCGGAGGTCATGAGTCACCGATTGCTATTAAGGGCGGGCTTTATCCGTCAGCTTGCTGCCGGTATCTACACTTACCTGCCGCTCGGTCGGCGCGTCCTGCACCATATCGAACGCATTGTGCGCGAAGAGCTGGATGGCGCAGGCGCACAGGAGCTTCTTATGCCAGCACTGCAGCCTGCGGAATTGTGGAGGGAGTCGGGGCGCTACGAGGCTTATGGACCCGAGCTCATTAGACTGACAGATCGTCATCAGCGAGAATTTGCACTGGGCCCCACGCATGAGGAGGTCGTTACGATGTTGGTTCAGCAGGAGATCAACTCCTATCGTCGGCTGCCGGTGACACTATACCAGATCCAGACGAAATTCCGCGATGAGCGTCGTCCACGCTCGGGTCTGCTCCGGGGGCGGGAGTTTCTCATGAAGGATGCTTATTCCTTCGACACCTCATGGGAGGGACTGGATCGGTCGTATCGAGCGATGTATGCTGCATACCAACGAATATTCGAGCGGTGCGGCCTAGCTACCAGAGCGGTAGAAGCCGACGCGGGAGCAGTCGGTGGCCAGGGAGGCACCCATGAGTTTATGGCTCTAGCCGATATTGGGGAGGATATCATCGCCGTATGCTCTCATTGCGGGTACGCGGCGAATATCGAGAAGGCAACGTCCAGGGAGGAATGTAATGAAGGGATGGGCCATCATGTCCCTGCTTATGAAAAAATCCACACGCCCGGCGTGCGCACCATAGAGCAGCTTACCCAACATCTGCAACTCGATCCGAGTCATTTCATGAAGACACTCATCTACATGGCCGATGGAAATCTGGTCGCGGTCCTCGTCCGCGGAGATCATGAAGCTAACGAGCTGAAGGTGAAGAATGCATTAGGAGCCGATACAGTAGCGTTGGCTGATGCAGAGGCGATAACAGGGGTCACAGGCGCCGCGGTCGGGTTCGCAGGGCCGATCGGGTTAACCATTCCCCTGCTTGTCGATGATGCGGTTGCTCGGATGGCGTGCGGCGTAGCTGGTGCAAATGAAAGCGAATATCATGTGAAGCACGTCGTTCCGGGGCGGGATTTCACGATCGAGCGCGTCGGTGATTTCCGCAACGTCAAGGAGGGAGAAGCATGCACCCGATGCGAACCCGGCAGGCTCCGCCTTGTGAGGGGAATCGAGGTAGGGCATGTCTTCAAGCTCGGGACGAAATACAGTGAGGCATTGGGAGCCCGCTATCTGGATGCGAACGGAAGAGAGCAACTGGTGATGATGGGTTGCTACGGGATCGGTGTGTCGCGAATGCTGTCGGCTATTGTGGAACAGCATCATGATGACCGTGGAATCGTGTGGCCTACGTCTATTGCCCCTTACAGCGTGCATCTGATCCCCATCTCCATGAAGGATGAGACCCAAAGAAACGTAGCCATGACGATATACGATGCGTTACGGAGGAGGAAGATCGATGTGCTGTTGGACGATAGGGACGAGCGTGCGGGGGTGAAGTTCAATGATTCGGACTTGATCGGCCTTCCGATTCGTATTGTCGTGGGCAAGGATGCCATTCATGGCAAGGTGGAATACGTCGACCGTTACACGAATGACAAGCAGTTGCTTGCAATCGACGACGCTCTCCTCCGAGTCAGCGCCAGCAATTAGCAACATTCGCCAGGAACAGAGCCATTCCGACAGGAATGGCTCGAACGACTAGCGCACTGGGGTCAGGCGCTTCGTGCCATGAGACGCGAGTCCTTAGGCAGCAGCAGCGCGAACAGGCCGAGGAGCGGTAGGAAGGCGCACGCCTTGATGATGACGGCTACGCCGGTATGATCCATGAGCAAGCCGAGGATGACCGAGCCGAGCCCGCCCATGCCGAACGACAAGCCGAAGAACAGACCAGAGATCATGCCGACTTGACCCGGCAGCATCTCCTGCGCATAGACGATGATGACAGAGAAGCCTGACATGAGAATGGCGCCGATCGCGAGGCAGAGGAGGACAGAACCGATCGGGCCTGCGTAAGGCAGCCAGAGCGAGAATGGTGCGGTACCTGCGATGGAGAACCAGATGATCTTCTTGCGGCCGAACCGATCCGCGAGCGGCCCGCCGAGCAGTGTGCCGACCATCCCCGCGAATTGCAGCGCGAACAGTGACACCTGCGCTCGCTCAAGCGGGAGGCCGTACTTCTCCATGAAGTAGAACGAATAATAGCCCGTCATGCTCGCCAAGTATACAAATTTGGAGAACAGCATCAGAACCAGCACCGTCAGCACGAATATGACGAAGCCGCGCGAGAAGGGTGATGGATCTGATACAGCCGTCGGCGCTTTGCGCATCATCGAGCGCATTTCCAGGTGCCGGCCATACCATCTGCCGACGAACCACTGGATGACGATGCCGGATATGGCTAGCAGCGTAAACCATAAGAAACCAAGCTGCCCAAGCGGCGTGATGATGAACGCGACCATGAGCGGTGCCAGCGCCTGGCCGGTGTTGCCGCCGACCTGGAAGACGGATTGCGCGAGCCCGCGGCCCTTGCCAGCGACAAGATGGGCGACGCGCGACGATTCAGGGTGGAGCACGGACGAGCCGACCCCGATCAGCGCCGCGGATAGCAGCAGCATGGCGAGCCCTGGCGAGAAGGCGAGGCCGATGGCGCCGAGTAAGGAGAACACCATGCCGACCGGCAGCAGCCACGGCATCGGCCTGCGATCCGTATAAGCGCCGATCAGCGGTTGAAGGATGGAGGCCGTCACATTCAGCGTGAAGGCTACCCACCCGATTTCGGCATACGTCAGCGACAGCGACTGCTGGAAAATCGGAAAGACGGCGGGAACGGCGTTCTGAATCGCGTCATTGAGCAGATGTGCCATGCTGACGCCGAACAGAACGATGTTGGCTGTTTGCCTGGGAGTAGCGGCTTGAAGCGCCGTTTGCGACATAAGAGATCACCCTTTCTTTACTTCCAAATAAAATTAAAGCATGGCAATCGTTCAATGGCTGGCATGAGAAATGAGCGTCACCACCTGTGGTATGCGAATAGAATAACACATCCAACTTAGTTTGTATATTAAACAAACTAAGTTTTTTTGAAATCGCTGCGCCCATTTTGTCGCTTCACCTGCAGGCGGAGTCGTCCATTAGAACGATTTACTTGAAACTGAAAAGGTGTTAATATGTGGGAATCAAACGAGAATATACGAAGTGGATCTGGTTGTGGAGAGTCAAAACTAATCAAGGGGGGATGCCGTATTGAACATCGTATTTGTAGTGGATATTGTATTGAGTGGCCGCGGAGGAATGGAAACGGCGCTTTCGTTAATCCATGATGAACTCAAGCGCAGGCACCATATCGTTATTCTTCTGAAGGGGAGATCGGCAGATGAGTCATGGGAGGAAGGGATGGTCACCGTCCCCTTGTTCCATAAGATCAATAATCTTCTTCCGCCAAAGTATATGTTGAGTATGTATGCGGCAGCCCTGTCCAATGCCATGAAGAGCCTGTTGCCCATCGACATCATCATATCTACAGGCTCCACCGGGGTTGCTGCTGCCAAGATGGCGACTGAACGATTGAATATACGAGTGCCTGTTGTAAGCTGGCTGCACTTCAATCTGGATTTCTATGTGAAGGGTTTCGATGATTTGCAGGCTGCTGACGGTCACCTGGCCATCAGTGAAGGGAATCTCAGAGACATGCATTGCGTATTCCCTACAAAAATCAACAAATTAGTATATAATCCGGTACGGTATGACGATGTATCCTATGTTGCACGGCCAGACACTCCGCTGTTCCTGTATATGGGCAGGCTTGCCAAGGTCAAGAGGGTGAACCACATCATGCAGGCTCTATCGCCGTTACAAGATCATCCGTGGGAGCTGCACATCATCGGAGATGGAGAGGAATATGAGTCGCTGCTTAATCTGGCTGAACAACTAGGCATACATAACCGTGTGGTATGGCATGGATGGCGGCAATCCCCGTGGGATGTGGTTACCCGTGCGACCTCTCTCCTCTTGGCGTCCGATACGGAGCCGTTCGGATTGGTTATGACCGAAGCGCTGGCCAGGGGAATCCCGGTCATCTCCAGCAACTGCAACTATGGCCCAAGAGAAATCGTGAACCAGAGCAATGGGTGGCTATATCCATCGAACGATCTGGAAGAGCTCACGTTGATATTGCGAAGGGTAATGAATGGCGAATACCGACTGCCGTCGCCAGAATCATGCAGGGAATCGGTTCGAGCATTCGCAGTCGAGACCATTGCGGAGCGATACGAGCAGGCATTGGAAGCGATTAAAGCAGGCGCGGAAGCAAGCATGCGAGAGCTACAAGAGCAACACAGAGTAATATGTTCACAAAATGTTCAAAAAATAGTTGACTAGGAAAGAGAATGGAGTTATTCTAAAAAAGTAAATAAAAGCCTATTATTATAGTAAATGATTATAATGTAATTAATAAACATACCCCCATCTAGAACAACGTTCAAATTCTCCTCCACCTCAGACCCTTCTGACTTGGCAAGCATGTACAAGCAGTATACTCACGCTATATACACTCTTCTATCCAATGCAGTCCCTTCACGAACATCACAGTTGCTCCTATTGTTTGAAAACGCTTTCTCAGGCTTATGAGAGGAGGTGATAACATGACTAATTATAAAAAACCGGCTTTCCGTAAAGTGGAGTCCGCCGCGATTGCGGTAGCAGCAGGCTGTGGCTGTGGTTGTGCATTTTCAGTTGGCGGCGGCTATGGATGCTAAGCAATTATTATCATGAAACAGGAAGAGACCCGATTACGGGTCTCTTATCCCAAACAACGGAGGAATGATCATGCGAGTCGATCAACAATTGCATATTCCATACGTCGCCGTATATTACGAGGATGGCAACTATGTCGTACATAATCATCAGCTCAACTGTTGGGTGGTGTATTCTCCTGACGAATATGAGATTGCATCTGAATTGATCTACGGCGGCAAAACCGCAGCAGAGCTCATCGAGGCTGGCAGGAATGGCGAGAGTGTCAAGCGGGTCGCGAGAAAAATGCTGATGTATCGCGTGGCTTATCAGGGGGAGAGACCCGCAGAATACGCTATTCTGGACCAGATGCAGCAGCAAGGGCTCGGCAAGGTAGCGCCGACGGCTATCTATTTCGTAACAACCTACAAATGCAATCTGAATTGCATCTATTGCTATGCGGACAGCAGCCCGGAGCGCTCCATGAATGGCGATATGAATACCGAAGAGGCCAAGGATATGATCCGGCAAATACGAGAGCTGGGCACGAGTACGATTGTATTCACGGGCGGGGAGGCCTTCATCCGCAAGGATATTATGGAGTTAATGAACTACAGCAAGGAAGTCGGACTCCGTGTGAACGTGATTAGTAACGGAACCTTGATTACTAGCCGTGAGAAGGTCCAGGAAATTGCAAAGGTGGTGGATTTGTTTACGGTTAGTTTTGATTCGCTGGATAAGGAGGAGCATGAGGCGAACAGGGGCAAGGATACATGGGATCGGGCTCGCAAAGCGATTGATCTTCTGCACGAGGCCGGAGTCAGGCTGAAGATTAATCAGACGGTAACCAGGCACAATCCCAATTCAATCGAGCCTCTATTGGAGTTTGCGACGAAGCGTTCGATCCGGTTGAACATCGTCCCGCTCGCGCAGCTCGGCAGGGGAGACGAACGGATGCAGGGTCTGAACTTTGCCGAACGCCGCCGTATCGCCGACCGAATGCTGGATATGGAGATGGACGCCGCCCACGATGATTGCCATGCGTTGAATGTGAAGCAGTTTGAACGCAGAAGACATTGTGGTCACGGTACGAGTGAATTTTCCATCGATGCCAAGGGCAATGTGTTCCCGTGCAAGCTGATGCATTCTCCGATGTTCCACGCGGGGTCGATTCGGGAGAAATCGTTAAGAGAGATTTGGGAAACCTCCGAGGTGTTCGAGCGTTCACGGAACCGGACGGTTCATACGCTGCCAGAGTGCATGAAGTGCACCTTCCGGGAATCCTGCGGCGGGGGCTGCCGCGCCTTCCATTGGGGCGCAACGGGTGACGTGGATGGAACCTTCTCCCAGGACTGCTCGGGCATTCGTCGGGGCATTCGCAGGAAGATGGTCGCTTATTTCAAAATGGCAGGAGGTCAGGCCCATGAGCCAGTCGTATCAAATAGCCGATGATGTGTTCTTTGATGAAAATGTGGAGGGGGTGTTCATTCTCTCGGGTTCAGGAGAAGTATATGTTCTGGAGGATGATGTAAGTAAAGCGGTCTGGAGCCTCCTCTCTGAATCTGCACAATCGCTCGCCTTCATCTGCCATCAGATTAAGGAGAAGTTCAAGATTGGCGATGAGGACAGTGTTGAGGACGACATCCGTGATTTTGTGTCCGCCCTATCAAAAATAGGAGTATTAAACGAATGCACAGTACCAGCAGACAGGATTTCCTGATTCGGGCGCTGCAGCATGGGAGGCCGATCTCGATCGCTATCGATGGCAATTGCATGCACCCGCTGCTCGTTCATGGACAACATGCCGTTGTCCATCCTGTAGATGAGGTCAAAGCGGGCGATGTCGTATTGGTACGGGATCAGGTCAACCGTTTTTTGGCTCATCGCGTCCTCAGCCTTGAGCAGGATACGGTCATAACATCGGGTGACCGCAATCATATCTCCGATACTCCCGTGCAGAGGGGAGATGTCTTGGGGCGCCTCGACATACCTGGGGACGTGGGGAAGGAACGGAGTGCGCTACCTGCAGCAAATGAATTAAAGGTGGTAGCTCATCCGAATACGATCAGCCAAGCCGACTGTCAGGAGCTATCCCAGGCATTCGCTGTTGAGATGAGCATCGAGGAGAACCCCATCGGCCAACTGATGAGCCTGCGCGAGCAGGGATGGGCCACGATTGCGATTCATGCGGGGGCGCGGCAGCATCTTTCCGACCTGCCTGATCTTGGGGGCAGGGTGGCTGCCTTCGTTGGATACGACGTGGGGAAGGAAACGGATGCCTCATCCGCAACGATCGGCGTGAGCGATGTCAGTGCAGTGGCGAGAACGGCAATCAAGTACTGGAACAGCCTGCCTGCACAACTAAATGTAGCAGCAATCATAGGCTTTCATATGAGGAGGACAGCGTTATGTCATGGGTAATTACGAGTGCATGCGAAGGGGAGCGTCTGGCCAAATGTACCGTGGCCTGTCCTGAGGATGCCATCCAGACGGCACCGGGCGCCAAGCAATTCTATATTAATCCGCAGCAATGCACAGATTGCGGCTTATGTGATCTGACCTGCCCTGTAGCCGCTATCTTCCCGGAGAGTGCGGTGCCCAAGCAATGGAAGGCAAGCATTGAGGAGAATCGATTGTTCTTTCTCTAGAAAAAGCAGTTGTGCCGTCCAAGGACGGCTTCGGCATATATCAGTGAAGCAGCTTATACCTGACTATATATCTACGCGAAATGAAGGCTTGCCCGCCAAGATTGGCGGTAGCCGTTACACTCGATTGATTTTCGCTTTCATGGATTAACGCAAGTGGAGTGAGGCTTGTGTTGACATGTAATCACAGGCAGGAAGGACACGGGAAGCTATGCCAACACTTCATGTTCGGGTTGGGCGATATCCGCTGTTGCTGGAGCTGTGTAGAGCCATCAATGAATTGCGACAAGACCAACTATGGGTTGCTCCCCAGGAACGAAATTATCCCCCTGCGCTATTGAATCTGATCCGTAATCGGGGTCTTCGGTCGAACGTCTATCGATATTGGGGCAGCCTGTTTCTGAAAGACATGCTGGCAGTAGAGACCGGGCCGGAGGTGAAGCTGTTAAAGCGCATATTAAGCGGGTTCGCCGAAAATAAGGATCGTGGCATCATGGCTGAATATGAGGATTATCTAGCCGTACAGGCGGAGGCCATCAAGGACTATCTTGCTCCTCTAATCCAGCGCTATAAGATGGCCGAGGTTATCGAGCTGAAGCTGTATCCTCTCGCTACCATGCCCCCTCCGCAGCTCGGCCGTTTCGGCGCCAGTCTGAGCAAAGCAACGTCCACTTCCATCCATCTGGCATTTGGGGCGCCGCCGCTAGATTTGTGGAATGATTTTAATCTGACCGTTTCCTTCTTCGCTAGAGGAGCCATGCATTATCTGGTCAAGGAGTGGCTGCTTGTCCATGCGGGTGAGTACGGTGAAATCAAAGAAGGCCTGAAGCCTCATCTGATCAATCTGGTTTCCGCTATCATTCTTATTGAAGTAGACACCTTCTTCAGCTCCAATCTGGAGTTCATCTTCCATGAGGAGGATCGGCTGATCTATCAATGGGCGCTCGCGCAATATAACGGCGGCAAGGTGGGGTTTGGCGACCATCTTATCGACTATATTCGCAGCCTCAACGCCAACTGGCCTCCCCCTCATCTCGGTGAGGTTCAGCAAGAAACTCCGATGACAGTCGTGCATACGATTCAAAAGAGGATTCAGGTGGCCATCCAGGATCAGTGCGGCCTCCTGGCGAATACGCAATGGATCGGCGATTATTACGATATTGTTGACCCGAGCGCTCAGAGGGAGTCAGAGCGGACACGCGCATTCGTCGTCCTGCCGTGGAATTCGGCTGAAGCGGAAGCGGTCTGTTCCCGGCACCAGATTCGAGATGCAGATGACGGTGCGGCCGTGGAATATGATCATGAGACGGGTCTGAGGCGCTTCGATACGACCAGGACGTTATGTCTGCTCATCGACCACCAGCCGGGAGAGCCATGGCAATTCGTGCTGCTGTGTCCGGCGGGCCGCTCAGAGAGCGGCTATTGTATCGAGACCTCCGTCTTGTCACAGATTCATACCTCGATCGCTTTCGTAGATTCTACCTCAGGAAGGAGAGTATTATGAAGCGTCTGCAGGCTGGGTTCATCCAGATATGGATGATCGCTCGGGCAGGGGATCGAGCCATATGGGTATTACTACTGCTTATCCTTGCACTTGGGGTATGGCCTGGCTTTATGGTGTGGGCGATCAAGCATTCGGTCAACCAATTAGCTGATGGCGATCGTAATTCATCCTTAGCCTACATCGGAATTATCGCAGGGGCGGGGACGATTGCGATCCTGCTGAATGTGGTGCAGCCTTATTTCTTGCGCAAAGTGAAGGATCATGTATATCGCAACCTTTCCACCCGGTTGTTCAGCGTCGTCAACCGCAAAAATGAAAACGAAATGCTTCATGCAGAAACTCGGAATCGGATCTCCAGCACCTCGGAATCTGTCAGTTCGATCTATCATGGGGGACTGGATGGTTTCGTGGCGTTGCTGCAGGTCGCGGTAACGGGGCTGTCCTTGACATGGATCTTGCTGGAGGTTGCCTGGTGGGCGCCGCTCCTTATACTAGCGGGGACCACGGTCAATGTGATGCTGATGAAGAAGGCGGCCGCTTCGGAGTCTAATTTTCTTCAAGGCATCTCTGAGACGTCAAGGCTCGAAGGGACGTTCCTGGAGATGCTCACGACCTTCAAGTCTGCCAAAGAAATGCGTGTGTACGGCATATCCGACTGGATGAAGGGAAAGTGGCGGAGGGAGCAGGAGCAGATTGCACGATTAACGGTGAAACAGACGATGAGAACCGGAGTATACAGGCTGCTCGGCCAGCTTGGGGGCGGGATCGTCACGACCATCGTGCTGCTCGCCGGGCTATGGAAGCTCCAGCAGGGGACATTGAACCCGGGAGAGGTCGCGGCTCTGCTCATCGGTGGCTTGCATCTTGAACAACTGCTCGGCTTGGTGCTCAGCCAGGGCAAGCAATGGCTTGGCCGCAAGATATTTCTTGCCGAGCTGCTGAAGCAGCCGCAGGACGATGAGATGCATACGCACGTACCCCGTACTGGAGAGGACGTTGATCCTTCCCATGCCATATGTGTTCGCCAATTGACGTTTAGCTACGATGGGACACGCAATGTATTGAATAACATTAATCTCGACATTCCCCGTGGCGCCAAGGTGGCTATCGTAGGCGCTAACGGTTCTGGTAAAAGCACGCTCATGCTGATGCTCGCCGGTCTATTGAGGCCAGACAGCGGTTTGGCCCAGGCAGAAGCAGTCGGGGGATTCTGTCTGCAAGACTATGGGCGCTACAAGCTGTCTGTTGCGGAAAATGTATATCTTGGCGATATTACGCGCAAGGAGGATACGGGAGGTATTGCCGAAGCGTTGCAGTTGACGCAAGCGGACTTCGCAGACGCGCTCCCCCAGGGCAAAGCCACGGAGCTGTGGCCAGAGGTCGGCGGCTCGGATCTGTCCGAGGGACAGTGGCAGCGGTTGGCGCTAGCCAGGAGCATGTTCCGCGCGATCTACCGGGTGGGCTCGGTCATCATCATGGATGAGCCAACATCGAAGCTTGATCCGAGCAACGAGCTTCGCATTCTTGAATCGATTATTAAGCGGCTGGAGGGCTATACGGTGCTGTTTGTCGTCCACCGTCTGGTAGGCTGCGTATTTGCCGACACGGTGCTTATGCTGGATCAGGGCGAAATTAAGGATTTCGGCCCTCACGAGACATTACTGGAGACATGCGAGCCTTATCAAGCGATGTGGAAGGCTTCTTCCTCCTTTATTGAGGTGGTGAAGGAAGAGGGAGAAGGGAGCGTTGCCGAATGTGGCTGATGAGAGTGCAGAATAAGCGGAAGGTGATTCCGTGGACGCTGTTTGCGTTGCTCGTGACGTTGTTCAAGGGCGTGCTGCCTGCAGTGCGCATTTTCCTGTTCGGCTATGCAGTTCAGCAGATCCTGTCCGGTGCTGCCGTTGATCATGTGATCATGCTGATGGTCTGGTTTGCCGCTGCTACCGTCGCGGAGAAGGTCATGGACTCCTTATATACCGTCGCGCTGGAGGGACTGCGTGTTCATCTGGGCCGCTCGGCAAAAGAACTGTTCATCGATCGCTATAATGATGCGCCTTATCAACAGTTGCTGAATCGTTCCTTCTCCGAATCGGCTGAGAAGGCGGCGAACGGCCTGGATCGCGGGCATCGGATTCTCACCCTTGGTCTGGATGTGCTCAGTGCAGCGATCACGCTCCTCAGTCTGGGCACTGCGCTATGGTTCGTCACGAAGATCGGCTGTCTGGTCATGGTCGTGACCTTTGGCTTTGTAGTGTTCAAGCAATATAAGCTCGGGCGCCAGATGTTTAACATTGAGAATCAATTATCCGGCAAGCGTATTCGGGAAAATTATTACCGCGGCACGATTATGGATGCTCATCTCAGTAAAGAGCGCAAGCTGTTCGGCTATTCCCCCTATATTTTCGAGCTTTGGAGAAGCACATTTACTGAAATCAGCAAGACGAATCAGTCCTTCCTCCTGACTTCTCAGAGAACGACGGGACTGATGCAGATCGGCCAGCTTCTTCTGATCTCGGCTGCTTACATGGTATCGATCATAACCGCAAGCTCTTCCATCGGCGGTCTGATCATCGCATTCCAACTGATCGACGAGCTGCTTGGCAAAGCGAATGCCTTCGTGCTGGAGCTTCGCTTATTTACCGGGGAGCTGCTCGTTTCCTCGAATCTCACCCGCTTCCTCTCCTCCGATGCCGTCTTCAAGGCTGAGGCACGCACGAGAGGAGTAGACAAGGAAATCGTATTGAGCCAGATCGGCTTTACTTACCCCAATAGCGAGCAGCCGGTGCTTACGAATGTGAGCATGCAGCTTCGGACAGGCGAGCTGGTTGGGTTAGTGGGCGAGAACGGAGCAGGAAAAACAACGCTCTGCAATATCGTATGCGGCCTGCTGGAGCCGACAGAAGGCGAGGTATGGGTCGATGGCAAGCGAAGCATGGATGCGGACAGACTAGGGGCCGTCTCGGTTGCTTATGCCGACTTCGCCCGCTTCCCGCTGACGGTGGAGCAGAACATCGGGATGAACCGTGAGTGGAACGAGGCTGCACGTCTTCTGGCACAGGACATCATCCAGCGTAGCGGAGACAGGCGGCTTGGGGCAGGCTACTCAGACGGCACCGAGCTATCGGGAGGGCAGTGGCAGCGCGTGGCTGTCGCCCGGGCGATGGCCAATACGAAGACGATGCTCGTGCTGGATGAGCCTACAGCGGCGATGGACCCGATTATGGAGGAGAACGTTGTGCGAGGCATCAAGCATTTCGTGAACCAAGGCAAGGGGGCGCTGCTCGTCGCGCATCGTGTCAGTACCGTCATGCATTGCGACAAAGTCTATGTCATGCATAATGGGCACATCGTACAGTACGGAGAGCCGTTGCGGCTGCTGGAGGAGGATGGCGTATTCCGGGATATGTACGGGGCGCAGGTCGCTCTGTTGCGCAAGCAGGGCAATACGGCATCCGCCGGATGATACCTGGGAAGGGAGAGCTACCGATGAACATATTAATTATATCCAGAGGGAACGGCTTCGGACATGCGAAGCGGGATCTACTCGTCGCCAAGGCGCTGACCGGGTTGAATCACGAGGTTACGATTGCCTCCTATTCCTCCGGGTATCAGTATTTGCGAAGGGTCTATTCCGGCAACCTGATTGATCTGGAGCTGCCAGCCGCCGGAGGCAGTGCCGACCGCGTGTTGAAGCTGCTGGATGTGATACGCGCGACGCAACCGGATGGCATCGTCGTCGACGAGGAGGTGCTCGTGCTTCCGATTGCCAGAAGCATGGGGATACCGACCTGCTTCATTACGAATTGGATGGAGGACGAGAAGGAGACACTAGGCTTTCTGCAGATGGCAGATCGAATTGCTATCGTGGATGTGCAGGCGCACTGGATGTTTCCGATGCCGGAATCGCTTCAGGCGAGGATCAGATTTGTTGGCCCTGTGGTCGAGGTGCCCGAAGCGGCTGCGGACAAAGAGAAGAAGATTATCATTACTTCGGGCTCGCCAACGATCGCGGATGTGCCGTTCTTCATGAAGGCGATAGCGGCATTAAAGGGCGAACAGGAGTATGTTAAGCTCGTGTACAGCGGCACATTGACGAAATCTCTGCAGCGGTTGGAGGATGAATCGACGCATTGTATTGCAGACCCGTCCTCCTTTATGGAAGAGGTGAGCTCCAGCTCACTCGTGGTATGCCGCGGCGGACACACGACATTATGGGAGCTGGCGTCGCTGGGAATTCCCGCTATAGCAGTGCCGCGCCGGGAAGAGGTCAATCCGTATAATATCGTATACGCCAAGCAGATGGGCGAGCGGGGCTATGTCCGCTGGCTGCAGGAAGCCGATGTGGATACGGATGTGCTCGCTTCGTATGCGAGGGGGATTCTGGGGGGGCAGGATCAGCTCCAATCGTATGACGACGACGGAAGCTCAGTGGATCATCTGGTCGCTTGCGTGCTGGATAGCCTGTCGCTTCGCCGTGAGGAGAATCCGTTATGCTCGTGACGGTTATCATCCCGGTATATGGCAAAGCAAATGTTCTGCACGTCACACTACAAGCGCTTGCCCGCCAGCATTTTGATGCTTTCTCCGTCTACCTGGTCGATCAGGGCGGCACGATTCCGATGGATGAGGTGCGGGCTGCATTTGAAAGTAAGCTGGATATTTATTATATCGATACGCCTGCCAGTACGACGGTCTCAGAGAAACGAAATCTGGCGATCCGAGCGTCGCGTGGAGAGGTCGTGATCTTCCTGGATGCGGACACGATCGTCTGTCCCGAATTTGTGGCCGAGCATGTGGCGATGCAGCGTGCCGGCCATGAGGTCGTTATCGGTTATATCTATGGGAAGAAGGGCTTCGGGCGGGAGGAGCTGCTGTATTCGGGCGAGTGGGAGCTGGATGCTTTTCTCGCGTGGTTCGAAGATGTATCCGGGCGCATCCCGGATGAACGGGAAAAATATTATGAGCCGGTTCACGACCATCTGATGGAGCTCCCATGGCCGTGGGCGGTGTTCTGGTCAGGCAATATCTCGGTCTCTCGGTCCGCACTCCAGCGTGCGGGTGGCTTCGATCACAGGTTTGTCGGATGGGGAATCGAAGATATTGAAGTAGGCTATCGGCTCGTCAAATCGGGCTACCCGCTCATCTTAAGCCGGGCGGCCTGGGCTGTGCATGTACCTCATGAAGTGGATGAGGAGAAGCGAATGAGGGATCAAGCTGCCAACGCCAGAACCTTCCTGCGCAAGTATCCCTCCATCGAGAATGAATTATTTCTGGTCAGAGCAGCGTCCTGGAACAAGGATTCCAATGACATCGGCGGAGAATTCATTCTCGATGAAGCGGCATGCGACTTCGTCATCGATGCTGTGACGTCGAGTTACGGTACCCAATTTTTACTTGTGGGTTATGAGGAAAGGCTGTATTCGTTTCCCCAAGTGAGTGTAATGATGGACCCTCGTAAGGAATATGCGGACACGTTCACGACTTCGGATAGAAGCGTCTACAGGCTGGCTGGGCTCTGTATGCCATTTGAATACGATACCTTCGATGCTTGCATCATCACGCCAGTATGGAGAGGGTACCGCCCGGAGCTGCTGAGCAGGCTGCTCATGGAGGCAATGCGGGTGTCCCGTGTGTGCTATTGCATATGTCCTGGCAACGAGTCGATTCCACTGCTGGCGGCTATCGCCGGATTGAAGAAGCTGGGAAGCACGATGGAGTATAGCGTGGCAAGCGACATCGATAAGCGTGTTAGACTGATCATCTGTTCAGATAGGGTAACGGTTCATTGAAGGGGGATGGCTGCATGGGAGTTACTGTTGTGATTCCGACTTATAACCAATCGGACTTGCTGAAGCGAACCTTGCTATGCTTGCAGCATCAAGAGGCAGACACCTCTTTATTTGAGGTGATCGTCTGCGACGATGGATCGAGCGATGATACGAAGGAGGTAGCCTGCTCCTTTGAACAGTCCCTGGATCTAAGGTATTGCTATCAGAAGGATACGGGCTTCAGGGCGGGGACGGCGCGTAACATGGGGCTTCATCTGGCTAAGCATGACATCTGTATGTACATGGATACCGGGGTGTTGATCGGCTCGGATCTCATTCATAACGTCATCGCCTTTCATCGTCGCTATGCGGGCACTGTAGGTCTAGGAACTGTGCACGGCATGAACCAGAAGGATGATCAACATCCGATAGCGAAATACTTGCAGCCGATTGCCCAGTCCGAGCACCCTGAGGCTTGCCTGAGCAATCCGATGTTGAGAGCGTATCCTGATTCCAGGCAACTGCAGTTCGATTTCTATGAATATGACATGAACCGAAGCGCGGCCCCTTGGAGTTATTTTTGGACAAGCATGGTAACTGTCGAGACCGTGCTGCTCCGGCAAGTGGGCGGATTTGATGAATCCTTTCATGGCTGGGGGCATGAGGATGTCGAATTGGGCTATCGATTGTGGAAGACCGGCGTTCATTTCCGTGCAGACCCGTCGCTCCGTGCCCTTCATTTGCCTCATGAGCAGTTTCATCCGGTTCAGATGACGAACCGCCATAATCATTTGCATTTTGTCAGGCTCCATCAAGAGCTACCGGTTGAATTATCTTATGTAGGCGAGAATTTTAATTATGAGCTGCTGCTGGGGCAGCTCAATGCTGCGGATGCTTATCTTCCGCAGGATTATGAGCATATAGAGCTATCTGGCATTCATACCCGCGTGACAGAACGACGATTGGCGGTCGGCTATGTGTCGCCTCAGCTAGCTGCAAGGCTGAATGCCACGGATGTATTCGTGTTGAATCAACGCAACGCCGAGGTTCTCCGCGAGCATTGGCCGAGCCTTCATACTGCCTACAGGGCAGGCTTCGTCAATTTCTGTGAGGAGCACACGTATGAGACGGCCGTCATTACCGATGCATGGAAGGTGATCCCGATGACATTGCTGGCGCAACTGATGGATGAGCTGCTGCGAATAGCGAGGCGAGTCTACGTCCTGGATACGGACGGCTTACAACTGGCACAGCTTCCCATCGTCGGGGAGCAATTGCCGGCTGGATTTGGAGCCGAGCCCCTCGGACGGGGAGGGAAGACGAACGTATATGGCATTACTCGACAGGCGATTAGCTCACCTACCTGACCGCAACAGCGCGACACTGTTACAGCGAAGCTGACTTGCGATATACGGATGAATCCAAGAAACCAATTCTTCCTGGCGGGGTGACTTGACCCTCACGCCGCCAGAAGTGGTTTCTTCTTTACGTTGCCCATCGTGCAGGGTTTATATCTACGCGAAACGAAGCTATCCCTGCCAAGGGGGCAGCCGCCGTTTACGCTTGCCATGAACGAAGAGAAGGATTGGCATGAAGAGAAGGAGGCAACGTTAAGCCTCCTGCGGCAATAAGGAGCGAATAATGAAGGATAAGGTTTGCTCGTACACGATATGTGCCGAGCGTACATCCCCCAGATGTCCCCCCATGTACAGGTGAATCACGCCATGGAGCGAGGCCCAGAATACACGGATAATGACTTCCGTATCGTAGTGGTCGGAGATGAGACCTTGCTGCTGCGCCTCTTGGATGACGGCCAATAATTGCTTCATGGCCGTTACCGTGCCGTTCAAGCTGTCCTCATCTGGTTTAAAATCTGCAAATGCCCCTCCGAACATCAGCTTATAGTAGCTGGAGTGGCGCTGCCCGAATTGCCAGAAGGCTTCGCCCAGATTGTGCAAATGCTGAGCCGGATGATCTGCCGGCGGAGCACTCTCCAATTCGTTAGCGAGCAGCTTGCAGCCATCCAGATATAATTGCTGAGCCAAGCCCTCTTTATTGACAAATAAGTTATATATAATTTTGGTCGAGCAGCCCATTTTCTGCGCTACCTTACGTACCGTAACCGCTTCGGGTCCCTCCTCCTGCAAGAGCGTTGCTGCCGCATCGACAACATGCTTGCGGAGATTCTCGATATTTTGCAAGCGAGCTTCCTGGTAGGTTTTCAATACACGCGAATTCGCATTGGCGTTATTATCTTGATCGCTCATCATCATCACCTTCTGTATCAAGTTATCATCAGAAACCCAATTGAAGTAAGCCTATATCATCTTCTACTTCTACGCGAAATAAAGCTGACCTGTCAAGGAGGATGACATTCGTTACACTGGATTACGCTTGCAAGAAATTGTATACAGTAGTTGGTCGCTTGTCAATGAGACAGCAGCTCTCCAACAAATGTGGAGGGCTATTGACTTTCTGAAAGGGTATGAATACAATGGATTCATTAGGTAACACTGTTTCTTAATTAAAACATAGTATTCACAGGAGGTAGAGATAGAGCCCTTCAACGTAAATGAACGTCCACGTCCATCACAGTCAAGATGAATGTTCCAACACTGTCCCTAGTATCCATGGCCTGATCATGCAAAGGGCCGGTCGAAGCTTTGGCGTCTGGCGATCCTCATCGAAGTAGCATCGCACCAGGCTGCCGCTATTACACTAACCTATGAAAGGGAGATACAATATGTCGAATTCAAATGTTCAAACCATTACATCTACGGAGGGGGTATCTAATCGTAGACGCTCCCTGCGCGTGAGGCTGAGCAGATGGGGGCTATCGCTGCTCGGGTTACTCGTGCTAGGAATACTCGTGTTTATGCTGCTGCCTTCACCAATTGAACCCGCTCACTGGGTTGCGCCAACGCCTCCTTCATTTGATCAGCCCGGCCCGTGGAAGCAAAATGATAAGCTCAGCTCGGCACAGCTTGTTACGGATGCCCCTCAATTCCCTGAATTCATCACCTTCGATGAAGAGGGTCAGCTCTACACAGGAGACTCCGACGGGAAAATTTATAAGGTGTCCTTTGATGCACAGGGGAATCCGCAGGAGGCTCAACTATTCGCCGATACCAACGGGACACCTAATGGACTTGAATTCGATGCCAACGGCGATTTGATCGTTGCCGATGTGAAGAGAGGCCTGCTCTCCATTCATCCATCAGGCAGCATAGAGGTATTGGCGGATGAAGTAGATGGCACGCCGATCTATCTGGCCAATGAGCTGGCCATTGCCAAGGATGGCACGATTTATTTCACAGACACGTCGAATTATGGCCGAGTGACCTTCAGGGAAATTGCCGAGAACAAGCCCCATGGACGGCTGCTGAAGTACGATCCCAAGACGAAGCAAACGAGTGTCTTGTTAGAAAATCTGTATTTTGCAAACGGAGTGGCCTTGTCAGCGGATGAAGATTTTGTCCTTGTGGCGGAGACGTATCATTACCAGTTAACCCGATACTGGTTGACAGGGCCTAAGAAAGGAACCACGGATATATTCGCAGACAATCTTGCTGGTTTTCCAGACAATATTACGCGAGATGAGCATGGTCATTTCTGGGTCGGTATCTTCACGACGCGCCTATCTTTTGTAGACCAGATGCATAGCAATCCGTGGCTGGCTCGCACGATGGCCAAATTGCCGGAGTCGCTGCTCAGTGGAGCAAGTGCGCCGGAGAAGCATGGACTGGCTGTAGAGCTTAGCCCGCAGGGAGAGCTTATCGGAAGCTGGCATGACCCGCAAGGCAAGCTGTACGGCGTAACGACAGCCGTCAACCATAATGGATATTTATATCTAGGCACAGCACCGGGAGGCAGCACGGGGGTGTATCGCGTGCCACTGCATGAATAAACGTGCTGATCATACCCTTGAACGAGTTGTGCTCCAGACGATCGAATCTCCTCTGCCGCACGGTGGAGGGGCTCGATCATTCTGCTAGGGGGTCATTCCGTTCGATGCAGCTCTATCCGGTGCCCGGAATGGGGTTGGTCTGAATGGGAGTGTAAGGCAGTTCATCCAGAGGATTGACTTCGGAGAAGTGCGCATGTACAATCTAACTAGTTAGTTAAAATTATTGGAGTTGTGTGCGAACATGGAAAGAAAGAATAAAAAGAAGACCTATGACGCCGTCCGCACAAGAGAAGTGATTCTAGATGCAGCGGAGGAGATGTTTGCCGAGCATGGCTATTCGGCCACCCGTATCGATGCGATAGCGAGCTTATCTGGATATAACAAAAGCCTCATCTACCAATACTTTCAGGACAAGCAGGGATTGTACACCGGAGTGATCAAGCGGGCGGATCAGCTCGGCAATACCCTGTTCGAGAGCCTGCTAGGGGAAGCCTTGGCCGACTCATCCACAACCTCGGACCCATCCAAATTCCGCCTCATGCTGGAAGCCGTCATACGGAGCTCCTTTCAGTTTTTATTGGATCATCCGAGATATTTAAAAATATATGTATGGGAAGCCGCAGAAGGGTGGAAAGTATGGAAATCCATTTCGTATTCACCTGATGATATGATCTTGTTTTGCCGAATTGCTGAAGCTGCAAAGGAGAACGGGTTGATACGTAAGGAAGTTGAACCGATCATGGTGCCCGTTGTATTGATGAACCTGGTTATTCCCTTTGTACAATCCTATCAACGCCTGAACGAAAATACGAGTACCTTGCCATGGCATATATCACAGGAACAATATGTAGAGCAGCTAGTCCAGATCGTGATTTATGGGTTAATGGAGCCATCCCTGCTGTAGAGGGGGAAGGCTTTTTATATCCTTAAATATAAATAACTAGTTAGATTTATTAGGAGGAATTCGGAATGATGAAGAAGAGATTCCAAGGTAAAGTCGTTATTGTAACCGGTGGGGCAGGCGGGATTGGGGAGGCAACCGCACGATTGTTTGCAGAGGAAGGGGGCAAGGTTGTTATAGCCGATTGCTCTCTTCAAGGAGAGAATATATCCCGGTCTCTCCATGAGAGTGGGCATGATAGCCTGTTTCTACAAACTGATGTGACCCATGAGGAATCTGTGATGCAGATGCTGGAGGCAACCGTTCGTCATTATGGTAGACTGGATATACTGTTTGCCAATGCAGGAGTGGCAAGCGACGGGCCGACGGATCAGGTGGATTACGATATGTGGCAGAAAATCATTCAGGTGAATCTATCCGGTGTATTCCTGTGCAATAAGCATGCCATCAAGCAGATGCTGCTCCAGGGCGGCGGCGGAGCCATCGTGAATTGCGGCTCGGTTCATAGCTTCGTGGGGAAAGCCCGTGTAGCGGCATATGCTTCCGCCAAGGGAGGTGTTCATATGCTAACAAGAACCACGGCTACGGCTTATGCTGCCCAGGGTATCCGTGTCAATACCGTCTGTCCGGGTTATGTTGAAACCCCTCTTATCGGCGGATTACCGGAGGAAGTGCTCCGTTACTTGCAGGCGCAGCATCCAGTAGGAAGATTGGGAACGCCTGAAGAGGTAGGAAAAGCGGTTCTGTTCTTGGCGAGCGACGATGCCTCCTTCATAACAGGAACGAGTCTGATGGTAGATGGCGGGTATACGGCTGTGTAATTCGAGGGCAGCAACTTATTCGGGCACGAATCGTTGCGATACGATGTTTCGCCTCATTTATACTTGGATATGAGAGGAGGGAATGAGATGGAGTGGCTAGAGCGGATGAATCGGGCAGTGGATTACATCGAGGCGAATCTGAGCGGGGAGATTGAATTGAAGGAGGCGGCTCGTGTGGCGTGCTGCTCGTCCTACCAATTTCAACGAATGTTCTCATTCATTACGAATGTGACGCTCGCAGAGTATATTCGGCGCAGACGACTGACACTTGCAGCGCTCGAATTGCAGGGCGACAGTCTGGCGAAAGTGATCGATGTCGCTCTAAAGTATGGTTATGAATCGCCCGTCTCCTTTGCGCGAGCTTTCTATGCACTGCATGGCATCACCCCGACCATGGCTCGTGGGGAAGGGAGGGAGCTCAAAGCCTACCCCCGTCTATCCTTCCTTATCACGATCAAAGGAGCAGAGGCGATGAACTATCGGTTGGAAACGAAGGGAAGCTTTGAAGTGTTCGGCATCGAGGGTATCTTTCATGTTGACGGGGGAGGACAAGGGCTAGAGACGCCGGCCAAACTATGGGAACAAAGCTTAGCGAACGGTGATGTGAAGCGGCTCGAAGCGTGTGCAGGGGATTTGCCTTCGTATGTCAGTCAAGAGTTGCATTCCGTGCATGCGTTGTGCAGCTATCGAAATACCGGGCCCGACACATTCCCGTATATGCTCTGCGCCTTCAAGGAGAACGCCAGCACCACCGAAGGATACACTACAGTTACGATTCCCGCGTATACGTGGGTCATTTTCCCCTCAGAGCCGCATCCCTGGGATCGGTTCGGTGAGACGATCGAGACCCTGTACAAACGCTTCTATACGGAATGGCTCCCAACGGCTGGCTATGAACAGGTAGACGGGCTAGAGATCGAAATGTACGGCGCTAAAGAGGGTCTTAACTACGTCGAGCTGTGGTTCGCAGTACGAAAAGTATAATGGGGGACAGGAATAATGGGGAGTCCTGAATGTGCAGGGACTTCCCCCGTATCCCCGTCCATGTGGATGGAGTAGCCCAGCCTGTCAAGGGCATCCGTCGTCTCGCTTAGGGAAGCTCCACTCTCTCAGGCTTGTTCTTGTAATCACTGTACCACCAGACCCAATCCCCGTCTTCGTTCAGCGCGGCGAAATATTCAAAGTCTGCCTCACCGTCAAGGTCGGTATCCATCGGAAGTGCAATATCAGGCGGAATACGCTCCTCCTTGCTATAGGAGTTGTAATAGGAGGCCAACACCTCCGATTGAAAGGCCTCGGTGTCCATATAGCGATCCGTCCGCTTAACGATGTCCAGGCGGGTGCTCTTATCTGGCTCCGCCTGGAATCCGTAACGGAATAGAACACGCGTTGGCTGCGCGACGGTCTGCAAGGAGGCGATCTCTGGCACAGCCTCCTTGATCTCTGCCTGGAATGCAGCCAATGAAGGACTGCTCAGCTTTGTATGCGACATGCAGCCCCCCAGAATTACACATCCAGCAAGCAGCGTCACCCATCGGATATTTCTTGCGCTGATTCGACTATTTAAAATACATGAACCCTCCCCCCAGCGAGAAGAACGAGTCGATAGCGTTAAAATGAGTACGATAATTGATACTGCGCCGTTGTCCCCAGGTGGAGACAGCGATCCAGCGATTGTCGTTCGTGTCGCGATAATATTTGGTAATCGTCATCCAATGCCATTCATATTGGTAGTTGGAGAACTTAGACAGATTGAGCGTGGCTACTGGCGAGTTGATCGCCAAGCCAGCTTTTACATAAGCAGCAGTGTTATCCAATGTGAAGGAAGCATTGCTCTTCACCCGATTCAACGTCACATTCTTATCCTTGGCATATTTCTCCACAGCAGAGGAGAAGGAGGATACAGACGTCTCTCCGAATGGCCCCGGACTAATATAACTATACATCGTATCCATATGTCCAAGGAAGTCCGTATAGTTCGTTATCGATTTCGTGTACAGCTTTCCATATTTGCTCGGGTTCGTAACCTTCGCCAGATAGGCCGTAATATTCGCCGCGGCTACAGGGCCACAGCCCCGATTCTCCTTCTGTCCGCCGTCTGGCCACCACATCTGATTGCCGCCGTAGCTGTAGCGGCCTGTTGTATACTCCACGGGTACGAAATTGTCGAAATTGCGTTCGGTAGAGAGGGCATAATCCTCCTTCGTCACAGCGGCCATCACTACCGCTGAAGCTTCTACGGAAGCTCTCTCTCCCGTGAAGCTCCCCGCAGCGTTTATCGCCGAATTCCGCTCCATGTGCAAGCGATTCTCCTCGCTGCGGATTAGGGAGTAGAGATGATTAATCTCCGCGCGATTGTCCTGGACTCGATCCGTCACATCCTCTGGTGGTCGATTCTCATCCAAGGTAACGGATGTAAAGGTCTCGGAGCCTGCAGCAAGAGACTTGATCAGGTATTGCATAGGGGGGATCAATACGAGCTGAGCCTCTGCGTCCTGGCTCTTCTCCTTCAATTGTGCCCGGAGCTGATCAACGACACCGTCACCGATGAAAATATCGTAGGCGTCATAGCCGTCCTCCAGGGCGCCAATCGTAATATATCCCACCTCCAAAGCTCCATCCAATAGAGGAACAAGATAGGCGAACAGATTGCCGCTCACATCATACACGTCCAGGAAGGTGTCGGCCGTGCGAAGCTGCATGCCATGAGTCTGCATGTCCTGTGCCAAATAATGATCGATATGTACGTTAGCGAGCTGACGAATTCGGTCTTCCTCCATTAACTTGCCTTCGCGCAGCGGCAGAGCCACGCTAATCTCCTTCACTGTTGGCGTCGCAGCGGCGGTGATGTCCTGTGGTCCAACGTATAGCAGAGGCAAAGCGACAAGCACTGCGATGCTGCTCAAGAGCATCTTCCTGACTAGCTTCATATATTATGCCACCTTTCAGTAGAGTTACAATCGTTCTATAATCTTCCAATATGTATTGTAAATGCTAAAATGGAATATTAATGTTTATTTGTGTTTATTGATATAGCGATTACTCTAGGGCGTGTCTGAACACTCTGAACGGAACAGATCTGGCCGAATTTTCGTTCCAGGCAAGGCGCATTTTCGCAGGCGTACCGGGGGTACGTCAAGAAAAAGCAACGCAGCATGGGGCGAAAAGGCGGGGAGAGATGCCC